>SCPP01000152.1_pt1 | contig 92972 bp, 154 predicted proteins | sample 6106811 | NCBI WGS metagenome assembly SCPP01 (sample SAMN10720449, study PRJNA508395) | human gut metagenome | isolation source: Participant 2 stool, 15 month | host: Homo sapiens | collected 2018 | reverse complement strand
GCCCACAGCAGCCGATGAATTAACCGTCTGGCTGGAAACGGCTCTGGCAATGCCAAAGTCTGCTACCTTTACCTTGCCGTCTTTTGAAATGATCATGTTCTGAGGCTTGATATCCCGGTGGATGATATGCTGCTCATGAGCTGCCGCAATCCCCTGTGCCACCTGGATGGCAATACCGATCGCCTCTTTGCTGTCTAAAAGTTCCTTTTTTTCAATGTAGCTTTTGAGGGTAATCCCCTCAATAAGCTCCATCACGATATAATGAAGATTTTCCTCATCTACTACATCATATACATTTACAATATTGGGATGGGAAAGCCGTGCTGCTGCCTGAGCTTCCATCTTAAACTTGCTAAAAAAATTCTCATCTGAGGCAAATTCTTCCTTCAGTACCTTAATCGCTACCAGACGGTTTAAGGTATGGCATTTTGCCTTATAGACAACAGACATTCCACCTGAGCCGATTTTTTCCAGAATTTCATACCGCCCCTGAAGGTAGGTTCCAGGATTTAACATAGGCCGGTTCCCCCTTCCTCGAATTTTACAAGAACAACCGCAATATTATCGATTCCTCCACTCTCATTGGCCTCGATCAGACGCTCTGCCTTTTCCTTAAGAGTGCCGGGTTCGGATATAATGGCGCAGATCCGTTCATCGGCCACCATATTGGTAAGGCCGTCGGAACAGAGAAGTATATAGTCGCCCGACTCTAAATACGCCTCAAAAAAGTCTGCCTCTACATGGGTTCCGATTCCCATTGCCGGGTAATGATATTTTTCCTGCGGTTATAGTCCGCACTTCCCCGGACCATTTTCCCTCTGGCTACCATTTCCTCCACATAGGAATGATCCTTTGTAACCTGGCGAATCCGGCCTCCATGGATCCGGTAAAGACGGCTGTCTCCGATATTAGCCGCATAGAGGATCCCATCCTCTATCACCGCTGCTACAAGCGTGCATCCCATACCGCTCAGTTCCTCCCTCTTAAGGGATTCATCGTAAAGGCCTGCATTTACCTGGCGGATCCCCTCCTGCAGCTGAGCCACTGCCGCTCCCTTTTGGCAGCGGTTTAAGTACACCACCAGATGTTCCACTGCATACCGGGAGGCAAAATCACCGGCCTGATGACCGCCCATGCCGTCAGCTACCAGAAAAGGTTTGAAGGGAACCAATGGTTTCCTGAGAGGCATAAATATAATCCTGGTTCATGGAGCGGACTCTCCTATATCTGTCAGTGCATATGCTTCCATGTCATCCCCTCCTTCTATATAACTCTTTCTTAGCTGCCCGCAGGCTCCGCCGATATCCCGGCCCATCTCCCGGCGGACCGTGGCATTGATGCCGTGGTCTTCCAGATAGTTCCGAAACGCCTCAATGGCCCTGCGGTCGGACTGAACGTAATCCCGTTCCTTGATGGGATTAACCGGGATCAGATTTACATGGCCATGCTGGTCCTTTATCAGTTTCGTAAGGGCTGCGGCCTCCTTTAAATTATCATTTACCCTTTTACCAGGCTGTATTCAAAGGTCAGCCGTCTGCCGGTTGCTTCAAAATATGTATGGCAGGCATCTAAAATATCTTCCAGACGGTAGCTGTTTGCCACCGGCATCAAGGTTTTTCGCACCTCGTCATTGGGGGCGTGCAGAGACAAGGCTAATGTGACCTGAAGCCCCTCTTTAGCAAATTTTAAGATTCCCGGCACAATGCCGCAGGTGGATACCGTCAGATTTCTCTGGCTGATGTTAAGCCCCTTCTCATGGGAGATCAGGCGCAGGAAACGGATCACGTTATCATAGTTGTCCATGGGTTCTCCGGAACCCATGATCACCACATTGGATACCCGCTCTCCTGTAATGGTCTGGATCCGATAAATCTGATCCAGCATTTCTGAGGCCCGCAGGTTCCGCTCCAGACCGTCCAGGGTGGAGGCGCAGAAGCGGCAGCCCATACGGCAGCCCACCTGGGAGGAAATGCATACGGAATTGCCGTGATGGTACTGCATCCACACACTCTCGATCACATTCCCATCTTCCAGTCCAAAGAGGTACTTTCTGGTACCGTCCACAGCCGAAATCCGTTCTCCTACAACCTTTAATGCCGTAACGCTGTAATGCTCTTTAAGCCTTTCCGAAGGCTCTTTGAGAGAGTACTCATCTGATCAAAGTCTGTCACCAGCTTTACATGGAGCCAGTCGTAGAGCTGCTTTGCCCGAAAGGGCTTTTCTCCCAATGTGCCAAGCTCTGCGGTTACTTCCTCCAGGGTCATGGATTTGATATCTTTTTTACCATTGCGGTCTGTTAAATCTAACATAAAAAACTCCTGTACTTTAAAATAAACCGGTCTTTTATCCCCGGCGCTTAAAAACGCTGATAAAAAGCCGTCAAATTCCTTCCATGGGCCAATCCCCGGCAGGATCTGGATCTGTCCCTCCTGTAAAGAAGCAGAAGAGGCTGCTTCCCATCCCTCCGGGAGCTTTCCTCTTATATCCACAGGCTCAAAGGGAAGATTCCCGCTGAATCCAGGAAGCATTTTCTCATTTTCTCCCTTATTGATGGTGCAGGTACTGTAAATCAGTGTTCCGCCGGGCTTTACATACCGCCATACAACGGATAAGATCTGGCGCTGCAATTCTTCCAAAGCTTTCAGACTTTCTTCTGTCATGTGGTACTTGATATCCGGCTTTCTCCCAATAATTCCCATGCCGGAACAGGGAAGATCTGCGATCACGATATCTGCCTTTTCCTCACTGGACGGGTCAAACACAGTGGCGTCCCATACCTTTGTCTGAATATTTGTCAGACCGCAGCGGGCAATATTGTCCTCAATAAGGGAAACCTTCTGTTCTGTTAAATCCCTGGCTTCTACCAGGCCGGTCCGTTTTAGCTGATCTGCCAGATGAAGGCTCTTTCCTCCAGGAGCAGCGCATACATCAATGATGATATCACCCTTTTTTGGAGCAGCCAGCTGTCCTACCAGGCTGGACCTGATATCCTGAACCTGGATCCAGCCCTCCAAGAATGCAGTCAGCCCTTCCAGATAGTCATAGCCCCACAGGGCGATCATGGAATCAAAGCCTTCCATACACTCTGCACCGGCTCCCTCTTCCTGAAGAGATTTTAATATCTGAGATACCGGTACGGTACTTTCATTGCATCGAGCCCAGGTAGGACGGGGCTCTAAAAGGATGCGGCAATGATCTCGGCCCTCTCTTCTCCCCAGTCTCTGACCCATTTATCATACATCCAGTCTGGAACACTGAAACGCATGGCTGGATTCTCAAAGGAAATGTGTTCCTTTTCTCTGGAAATGGTACGCAGCACTCCGTTTACAAAGCCCTTTAAACCCTGAAACCGATGCTTCACTGCCAGCTTTACCGCTTCATTGCACACAGCGCTGTCAGGCACCCGGTCCATATAGAGAAGCTGATAGACGCTCATTCTTAAAAGGTTCCGGATCAGTGGCTTCATCTTGTTCGTCTTTGTCTTTGAATACCGGTTGATCACCCCGTCCAGCTGAAGCATATACTCCAGTGTCCCTTCTGTGACACGGGTGATAAAGGCTCTGTCTGCCTTATCCAGATATTGATATTTATAAAGAGCCTGGTTTAAAACAAGATGGACGAAGCTGCCCTTTCGAGCACCTCCGTCAACACCCCAAGGATTATTTCCCTGTTTTCCAGACCCCTGTCTGTCTGTTTTGCCATAAATCCCTCCTGTTAATTATCCCTGTCTCTGTTTCCGAATAAAAGAAGCAGACGAAGGAGCTGGAGGATGGAAGCTGCTGCAGCAGCTACATAGGTTAAGGCAGCTGCGCCTAATACTTTTCTTGCCTGCCCCACTTCCTGATCCCGAAGAATCCCAATGGAATCCAGAAGCTTTACTGCACGGTGGGAAGCATTATATTCTACCGGCAGGGTCACAAGCTGGAAAAGCACGGCGGCTGAAAAAAGCAGGATCCCTATATCAACCAGAAAGCCTCCGCCTATAAAGAAGCCGATGAGGATCAGGGGCCAGGAGATCTGGGCGCCGAAGTTGGCTACCGGCACCAATGCAGCTCTTAACCGCAGGGGAACGTACTCTCCTGCATCCTGCATGGCATGGCCGCACTCATGGGCCGCCACACCGATGGCTGCAATGGAGGTGGCTCCGTATACCGCATCCGACAGGTTTACTGTTTTGGTGCGGGGGTCATAGTGATCTGTAAGGTGACCGGATACACGGCGCACTGCCACATCATAGATCCCCTGGGAACGGAGCAGCCGCTCTGCCGCCTCTGCTCCCGTAAGCCCGCAGCGGCTTCCCACACGGGCATAGGTGCTGTAGGTAGCGTTCAGTTTTGCAGAAGCCATTAAAGACAGCACCATTCCGATGAGGATCAGAACGTAGGTAGGGTCAAAATAGGGCATATAAAACATATAGATTCACTCTCTTTCTAACGTAACAGCATGATTGCGGGAAACTTACTCTCCCAGTATTTCTCCCTCTTTTACGGAATAGCCTCTGAGGAAGGTTTCCACATCCATCCGCTTCTTTCCTTCCAGCTGAAGCTGGCGGATGGATAACAGCCCTTCTCCTGCAGCCACTACCAGACGGCGGGGATCACAAAGGACTACCTCTCCCGGTCTGGCATCCGTCGTTTCCTTCAAAACATCCCCATCCCAGAGCTTTAAGGTCTTTCCATGAAGGGAGGTATAGGCGCTGGGCCAGGGATTTAAACCGCGGATCAGGCGTTCAATGGCCTCTGCCTCCATAGACCAGTCAATGCGTCCCAGAGACTTTGTAAGCATCTTTGCATAGGTAGAATCCTCGTCCTTCTGAGGCGTCCTTACTGCGGTGCCCTTCTCAAGCTTATCAAGGGTGGAAAGGATCAGCTTTCCCCCTGCCTGGCTGAGTTTTTCAAACAGGCTTCCTCCGGTTTCCTTCGGATCCAGAGGGATCATCGTCTTTTCCAGCATGTCTCCCGTATCCAGTCCCACATCCATCATCATGGTGGTAACGCCGGTTTCCTTCTCTCCGTCGATCACCGCCCACTGGATCGGAGCTGCTCCCCGGTACTTTGAAGCAGGGAGGCATGGATATTGACGCAGCCATAGGGCGGAATATCCAGAATGGCCTTTGGAGGATCTGTCCGAAGGCGATTACTACGATCGCCTCCGGATGAAGCTCCTTTAAAATCTCCACAAAAGCCGGATCCTTTACCTTTTCCGGCTGATAGACCGGAATGCCGTACTCTAACGCCTGAAGCTTCACCGGCGTCATCTGTACATCTTTTCCTCTGCCCTTTGACGATCCGGCTGGGTCACTACCGCAGCTACCTCGTGGCCGGCATCCACCAGGGCATTTAATGCCGGAACGGAAAAATCCGGCGTCCCCATAAATACGATACGCATCTTACATCTCCTCTTCCTCTTCTTCAGCCTCTGTATCCAGCAGCTCGCCTTCGACCAGCTCTACATAGAGCTGGCCATCCAGGTGTGCGCACTCATGACAGATGGCTCTGGCTAAAAGATCCTGTCCCTCTAACTCATACTCCTCCATGTTTTCATTCAGCGCTCTTACCTTTACATAATCCGGACGGGTTACGATGCCGGTCTTGCCGGGAACGCTAAGCAGCCCTCGTATCCGGTCTGGAGCGCCCTGCTGCTCCACAATTTCCGGGTTGATCAGCACATACTGATTGCCGTCCTCTACGTCAATTACCACGATTTTCTTTAAAACGCCCACCTGGGGAGCTGCAAGGCCTACGCCGTTTGCCTCATACATGGTCTCAAACATATCTTCGATCAGCTCTGCCGTACGAGGAGTCATCTCCTTTACCGGCTTGCATTTTTTATTTAAAACTTCATCTCCAATTACACGAATCTGACGGACTGCCATTTTATTATCTCTCCTTTTTCATATTCAAACCATAAACGGCGGATATACAAACCCTTTTCTACTGTTTGGCCTATAAAGCCAGATCGGACTGGAGGGAAATCCCTTCCATGCCATCCAAGCAGGCCTCCGCCATTTTTCTGATCTGTATCAGTATATCATAGTTTTCATTCTTAATATATAAAATTTTTCTGTAAATATCATTAACTTTGTACACCGGGGCATTCACAGGGCCAATGCAGGCAAGTTTTTTTCCCGGAAAATGCTCCGGAAAACGGGCTGTCATCTTCTCCAGTACCTCTGCGGCCTTTCAAGGCGCTCCTCACAGCCGTCGGACAGAGTGAGTGTTAACAGCCCCACTGCGGGAGGATATCCCAGAAGCCGCCTGAAATTCATCTCCTGGCTGTAAAAGCTTTCATAGTCCTGGCTGGCTGCCGTCTGTATGCTGTAATGATCCGGCTGATAGGTCTGGATCACCATATTCCCCGGAATATGGCTCCTTCCGGCCCTTCCTGCTGCCTGGGTTAAAAGATCAAAGGTTTCCTCCCCGCAGCGGTAATCCGGAGCATAGAGGGAGAGATCGGCCGCCAGAGCCCCGACCAGAGTGACCTTTGGAAAATCGTGTCCCTTTACGATCATCTGGGTACCGATCAGGATATCGGCCTCTCCTCTTGCAAAGGCAGAAAGGATTTCCTGATGGCCTCCCTTTTTTGAGGTGGTATCCAGATCCATCCTGAGAATCCTTGCCTGAGAAACATTTTACTGCCATTTCCTCAATCTTCTGGGTTCCGTTCCAAAGGGCGCAATATAGGCGGAACCGCAGGAGGGGCAGAGCTTTGGCTGCATCACCGTATGACCGCAGTAATGGCACATCAGACGGCCGTCTTTATGAAGCGTCAGGGTCACATCGCAGTGGGGACAGCGGATAGCCTCCGCAGGAACGGCAGGATACAAAATTTGCATAGCCGCGCGGTTGATAAAAGCATGGTCTGCTCTCCTTTTCAGCCTGTCCTCCATCAGTTCCTTCAGCCTGCGGCTGAAAATAGAACGGTTTCCCGCCTTTAATTCCTCTCTCAGATCTACGATCTCCGCCTGAGGCAGTGCCGCGCTGGCCTTTGCCCGTCTTGTGAGCTTAAGAAGGATATATTCTCCCAGAACCGCCTTTGTGTAGGATTCCAGAGAAGGCGTGGCAGAGCCCAGGATCAGGCTGGCCTGATTGATCCTGGCCCTCTCCTTTGCCGTCTCCCTGGCATCATAGCGGGGGGACAGCTCGCTCTGATAGGCATTTTCATGTTCCTCATCAATAATGATCAGCCCCAGCCGTTCAAAGGGGGCAAACAGGGCAGAACGAGGCCCGATCATAATATCTATATCCCCGGTTCTTGCCCGTTCATACTGGTCATAGCGCTCCCCTGGGGACATTCTGGAGTGAAGCAGGGAAACCCGGTTCCCGAAACGTTTATAAAATCGCATGACCGTCTGCCAGGTAAGGGAAATTTCCGGGATCAAAAGGATTACCTGCTTTTTCCACCACATGGCGGATCAGCTCCATATAAACCTCTGTTTTTCCGCTGCCTGTGATCCCATGGAGCAGATATGTGGCGCGGATCCCTCTGTCATACTCCCGGCAGATGCGGTATGCGGCAGCCTGCTGTTCCTCATTTAAGACGGGAATCGGACTGCTTTCGGAAAAATCCATGGCAGAAGCCCTTCCCGTTTCCCCTGTGAGAAGCCGCTTCATCTCAAGAAGGGGATTTCTGTATTTTTCTACGATTTCTACCCGGATCAGCCCCGCTTCCTCCAAAGGCTTAAGGACCGCCGGGGTCAGGTTCAGACGGTTCATGGCCTGATCGTAGGGAACGGGATTTTTCTCTTTTAACAGGCAAAACAGGCGCAGCCTGGCCTTATAGCCTCTGCGCTCTGCCAGATCCACCGCCTCCCGGAAGGCCTCTTTTTCGCCAATGAGCCGGATCTGCCGTTTGGGAGCTTCCTTTATCTTCTGCTTCACAGGAAGGACTGTCTTTAATGCCTGGTTCATGGTAGAGCCGTAGCGCTCCTTCATCCACCAGGCCAGCCAGATCAGCTGTGACTGGGCTGTAACGCTGTGCTCTACAATCCCTTCTATTTCCTTTAATTTTGCCACATCGTATTCCGGCTCATCCGTAAGCTCCACCACATATCCCTTTCTCCTGCGGCTTCCCGCTCCAAAGGGAATGTAAACCTGCTGGCCTACCTTAAGAGTTCCTCTAAGCTTCTCAGGAACCCGGTACTGAAAGGTCTTATCCACGCTTTCATGGGAAATATCAATAATTACATTGGCATATAATCCGGTCAAATCTCATCCAACTTTCTTTTATAATAGACAAAGCCTGCCAGATCGGCTAAAAACCAGCCAATGGGCACAGCCGCCCAGATCCCGGTTACCCCAATGGACGGAACGGCGGACAGGACATAGGCTAAAATCACCCGGGTGCCCAGGGAAATCACAGTCAGGACCACGGACATTCCCGGTCTTCTCACTGCCCGGTAAAGGCCATAGAGCAAAAACAGACAGCCGATCCCACAGTAAAACGCACCCTCAATCCGAAGATAACTCATCCCCACCTTAGGATCTCCGTTTCATGGGGTTGGACAAAAATCAGAAGGAGCGGCTTTGCAAATATGCATACCACAAAGGAGATAAACAGGCAAAACAGAACGGAAACCGTCACAGCAGAACGGATTCCTGCACGGATCCTGTCTTTTTCCTGCTCCGTAATTCCTGAGCTATAAAGGTGGAAAATGCATTTCCAAAGTCCTGAACCGGCATATAGGCAAAGGAATCGATCTTTACCGCTGCGGCAAAGGCAGCCATCACCACCGTTCCGAAGCTGTTTACCAGTCCCTGTACCATAAGGATGCCAAAATTCATCACAGACTGCTGGATACAGGTAAGAAAGGAAAACTGGGAAATTTCTCCTAAAACCTGGCGCTCTATCTTCATATGTTCCCGCTCCACCCGGAACTCAGGCATTTTACAAGCGTATAAATACCGATTCCAATACCGGAAACAAACTGGGAAATAACCGTGGCCTCTGCCGCTCCCGCTACACCCCGGTGAAGCACCAGGACAAATACCAGATCCAGTATGATATTTAAAACGGCTGAAATTCCCAGAAAAATCAGCGGCACCAGAGAATTTCCACAGCCCGCAGAAGAGGCATAAAAATTATACAGAAAAACTGCCAGGATACCTGAAAGATCACTCTCAGATATTCCCGCATCATCCCGTAAATCTCTTCCGGTACGCACAGAAGGCTCATAATGGGATCGGTAAACACCACCACCGCCAGGTTGACGGCCAGAGCCACCGCAGCAATCATTACAAAGGATACATAGATGCTTATTTTTAAACGGGCGCTGTTTTTCTCCCCAAAGCGCAGGGAAAAGACGGCCCCGCTTCCCATACACAGTCCCATAAGAATAGAGGTAAGAAAGGTCATAAGGGTATAGGCCGAGCCTACGGCTGCCAGGGCATCCGCCCCAGAAAGCGGCCTACGATCAGCGTATCTGCCACATTGTAGCACTGCTGTAAAAGATTTCCCAGTATCATCGGAAGGGCAAAGCGCAGCATAGTGCCTGTAATGCTTCCCTCTGTAAGGTCTTTCTGCATGGTTTCTTCTAATCTCCTCTTTCCGTTTATTAATATACCCTATCCGGCTGACTGTCTTTGCCCACTCCGGCCTCTGGGCTTTATGGTGCAAAGCCAGAGGCCGTGTATATCAGGGTGTTTTCCCCTTATGATCTTATTCCTGATCCACGCGGTAGCAACCTTTTCCCTCTGCTTTTAAACAGGTATTAAAGAACGTCTTTGCTGCCTGGATCAGATAACAGGTATCCTTTACGCCGGCTGTCTCATAAGGGGAATGCATCGCCAGCTGGGGCAGGCCGATATCCACTGTATTGAGAGCCACATGAGCATTGGAAATATTTCCCAGAGTAGAACCTCCCGCCATATCGGAACGGTTGGCAAAGGTCTGGCAGGAACGCCGGCCTTTTTGCAGATTGCCCGGAAAATAGCTGCGGATACTGCATCTGTAGTATACTTCTGGTTGGCGTTGTACTTGATTACAATCCCCTCGTTCATGGCAGGACGGTTGGTCGGATCTGCAAATTCTCCGTAATTTGGATGAACCGCATGAGCATTGTCAGCAGATACCATAAAGCTGGAGGCCAGAGCCATCAGATATTGATCCTCGCTGCGTCCCAGACTGCGGTTGATCCGGCGCAGGGTATCCTCTAAGAAGGTGGAATCTGCACCCTGTTTAGTGCCGCTTCCCACTTCCTCATTGTCAAATACGGCTGCAACGGATACGCAGGAAGGATGTCCTCCTGCCAGCAGGCCCTTAATGGAAGAAAAAGCACACTGCAGATCATCCAGACGTCCGCAGGAAAGGTAAGCCTCATCGGCTCCCCAGATGGTTCCCTTGTCCCGGCTGTAAAGGAACAGGTCATGGCCCAGGATATCCTCTGCCTTTACGCCTGCTGCTTCTGCCATCAGGGTCATAAAGCTTCCCTTTGCTTCCAGACTTCCAAAAATAGGAAGCGTATCCTTCTGTGCATTATACTTGTAACCGTCATTGACCTGTCGGTTCATATGAATAGCCAAATTAGGGATCATCACCAGATCACGGTCTATATTCACTAACTTTGATACCAGTCTTCCATCCTCTTCTACAACCAGGCGGCCCAATGGATAAGGGACGGTCAAACCAGGGAGACATGATCATGCCGCCGTATTTTTCTACGTTTAATTTGATAAAATGGCCCTCTGCCTCCATCTCCGGATTCTCCTTAATCTTAAAAGAAGGGGAATCGCTGTGGCTTGCCATGATCTGAAAGCCTGTAAAATCTGCTCCCGGCACCTTAAATGCAATGACAGAAGACTGATTGCGGGTCACATAGTAAGAGCCGCCCGGTAAAAGCTTCCAGTTTTCCTCCTCACGGATTTCCTCAAAGCCTGCTGCTTCCAGCATATTCGTTATATTGGCAATAGCGTGAAAGCTGCTGGGGCTTTTCTCCAGAAAGTGCAGCAGCTCCTCTGCCGTCTGACGGCAGGTTTCTTTCGTTAATTCCATGTGTTTTTTCCTCCAGATAATCATTTTAATTCGTGAGTTTTTCTCTCATAAAGCTCACGGCTTTAGAAAAGCCCCATGCTGTTTGAACCCTTAAACAGCAGGCAGTCGCCTTCTCTTACTGCTTCTGCCAGCCATGTTTCAGTTTCCTCCAAAGTGGAGGTTTTTACGCATGAGATTTTTCCTCCATCCATTTTAAGACCCGTTTCAATCTCCCATGCCAGTTCTCCCATAAGCACCAGCTGGTCAATTGGCTGATGTTTTAAAAAGGCGCCTACCTCCCTGTGGTACGTTATGGTATCCGGCCCAAGCTCCTTCATATCCGCCAGAACCGCAATGCGGCGCTTCACTCCTGCCATGGAGGAAAGCACCTCAATGCCTGCCTTCATGGAAACGGGGCTTGCATTGTAGCTGTCATCTATGATGGTGACGCCTTTTTCCTTAATGATCTGCTGGCGTCCCTTAAAACCATCAAACTGTTCTAAGGCAGCAGCAGCCTTCTGTAACGGTATTCCATACCGGGAAGCCACTGCCAGGGCTGCCAGGGCATTGCTTACCATGTGATTTCCCATTACCTTAAGGTGTACCTGTACCCGCTCTTCTTTGCAGACTGCGGTAAAGACAGGAAAGCCATTTTCAGATGAAGGTTCTCTCCCCGGCAGTCGCAGCCTTCCCACAGGCCATAGAGGATCCGGCTGCGTCCCTGGTCCGGCATTACCGCTCGCAGGAGAGGATCGTCGCCATTGAGGAAAAGAACACCATCCTCTGCCATTCCATCCTGGATATGGAGCTTCTCTTTTAAAATATTTTCCTTAGAGCCAAGCTGTTCGATATGAGCCACTCCGATATTGGTCATCACTGCACAGTCCGTCTGTGCTACCTGGGCAATCTTTGTCATCTCTCCGGGTTCGCTCATGCCAAGTTCAATAACGCCGATCTGCGCTTCCTTTGGTATATTAAAAACAGTGATGGGGACACCCACCTGGCTGTTGCTGTTTCCCGGCGTCTTATAAACCCTATAACCGGCGCTCAAGGCACAGGCTACCATCTCACGGGTGGTCGTCTTTCCCACACTGCCCGTAATCCCTACCAGAGGAATCTGCGCCTGGCTGCGGCACCAGGCTCCCAGCGCCTGAAGAGCCGCTTTTGTATCCTCTACACAGATCCAGGTGCTTAAAAGAGCCTGTCCGCTCCATTCAGGATGCTCCTGCACTGGCTTTCAATGGCCTCTCTTACCTCTTTTCACTGTGATGACAACTGGTGAACACCGTTTCTGCCCCGGCGCTTATTGCCTGACAGATAAACCGGTGTGCGTCTACCCGTTCTCCGACGATAGGAACAAACAGATCCCTTCCCTCCATTTTTCTGGAATCCAGGCTGATGTGGCAGATCTTTTTTTCCGGATCACCGAAAATCACCCTGCCTCCGGCGGCTCTGGCTGCCTGTTTCGCTGTTATCTCTCTCATCCCTGTTCCTTCTCTCTCAGTTCCCTTACTGCTTCTTCAATCACTTCCCGATCCAGAAAATGATGGCGGACACCATTGATCTCCTGATAATCCTCATGGCCTTTTCCAATCACCGCGATCATATCTCCCGGCTCTGCATGGAAAACACTGTATCGGATGGCTTCCTGCGGTCCGGTATCTCCATAAAGGCTCCGCCTGTTTTTCTATACTTTCCCGGATATCCGCCAGAATATCCTCCACTTTTTCATATCTGGAATTATCCGCTGTGAGGATGCACAAATCTGCCAGCCTTCCGCCGATTTCTCCCATAGAATAACGGCGGTCCTTAGAACGGTTTCCACCGCAGCCAAATACACACACCAGACGTTTGGGGCTGTAATCCCGCAATGTCTTAAGCAGGCTTTCCATGCTCACTGCATTGTGGGCATAGTCAACCAGCACGGTACAGTGGGAGGATGTATGTACGATTTCCATGCGTCCGTTTACCCGGATATGCTCCAGTGCATGGCTGACCCTTTGAGGATCCAGCCCCAATAAGCTGCACAGGCTGACTGCAGCCATGGCATTTCCACATTAAAAGTCCCGGTATGCCAAGGCGGATTTCCATCTCACATCTGCCGGAAACATGAAACTGCGTTCCCACAAAGTCCGGCTCTGCCAGATACCGGATATTCTCTGCCATAAAGTCATCCGGCACTTTGCTTTCCTTTCCTGCATTGTAGGTATAAAGCTTACAAGAAACTTCCTTCTTTATGGCCTCTGCATGAGGGTCTGCCCCGTTTAAAAGGCCAATGCGGCAGCTGTCAAGGAGACGTGTTTTATAATACAGATACTCCTCAAAATCCTTATGCTCATCCGGCCCGATATGGTCTGGGAAATATTAGTAAAAATACTGTAGTCAAACAGGATACCGTCTACCCGGTGCATTTTTACCCCCTGGGAAGAAACTTCCATAACCGCATAGTCACAGCCTGCCTCTGCCATCTGAGCAAAGGCTTTGTGAAGTTCGTAAGATTCCGGGGTCGTGTTCATGGTAGGAGTCACATGCTCTCCAATGACAACACCTGTGGTACCGATCAGACCGGCCTTCTTTCCTGCCGCTTCCAGCACAGTCTTTATCATATGGGTCGTGGTAGTCTTTCCTTGGTGCCTGTAACGCCGATCAGGGTAAGCTTCTTTGCAGGATATCCAAAACGGGCCGCAGACAGCAGGGCCAGAGCCCTGCGGGAATCCTTTACCCGCAGGATCGTAATCTTTTTCTTCTCCTCTTCATCAAGCTCACAGGCTTCAAGCTCCATATCAATGGGCCGTTCGGTCACAAGGATCCTTGTGCCTGCCTTTAACACATCAGGGATAAAGCAGTGGGCATCGATCCGGGTGCCTGTCATGGCCACAAATACAGTGCCCGGTCCCTTTTCTGGAGTCATAAATAACCTCTTCCACCTGAGTATCAGGATTTCCCTGAATCAGGGTATAATCCAGTTCTTTTAACCAGTCTTGCAATATCATGAAACTATATTTCCTCTCTCATACTTAAAACAGTCCGTGATCTTTCCTTCCTCATTCACATCAATCCCTCTGCTGCCGGCTTCTTGGGAAGTCCCGGCATGGTCATAATGGAACCTGTAAGAACAACCACAAAACCGGCTCCTGCACATACATAGGCGTCTCTTACGTTGATCTGGAAGCCTGCAGGCCGTCCCAGCTTTGTCTGATCATCCGACAGGGAATACTGGGTTTTTGCCATGCATACGGGAAGATTTCCAAAGCCCATCTCTTCCATGCGCTTTAACGCCTTTAAAGCTGCCGGGTGTATGTCACGCCGTCCGCTCCGTATATCTGGGAAGCAATGGTTCCGATCTTATCCTTTAAGGAAGCTTCATTCTCATAAAGCACATGGAAATCAGTGGGACGGTTTTCCAATGTGTTTAATACCTTTTCTGCCAGGGCAAGCCCACCCTCGCCGCCTTTTGCCCAGACCTCAGCCAGAGCAAATTCACAGCCTCTTTCCTCACAGAAATGCTTAATATAAGCATACCCGCTTCTGTATCGCTTATGAAGAATTAAGGGTAACTATAACCGGAACGCCAAACTTCTGGATGTTTTCAATATGTTTTTCCAGATTTACAATGCCCTTCTTTAAAGCTTCCAGATTTTCTACGGAAAGCTGATCCTTCGGGACACCGCCATTATACTTTAAAGCCCGGACGGTGGCTACCAAAACAACCGCATCCGGCTTTAAGCCTGCTTTGCGGCACTTGATATCCATAAACTTCTCAGCGCCCAGATCCGCGCCAAAGCCTGCTTCCGTAACAACAATATCGCAGAGCTTAAGAGCTGTCTTTGTGGCTCTTACACTGTTGCAGCCGTGTGCGATATTTGCAAAGGCCGCCATGAACCAACGCGCCTGTATGCTCCAAGGTCTGGATCAGGTTCGGCTTTAAAGCATCCTTTAAAAGAGCCGCCATGGCTCCGGTGGCATGAAGATCTCCCGCAGTCACCGGCTCACCTGCAAAATTATATGCAACGATAATGCGTGACAGGCGCTCCTTTAAATCCTTCATATCATCGGCCAGACAGAGGATTGCCATGATCTCAGATGCTACGGTAATGACAAAATGATCCTCTCTTACCATGCCGTCGGCCTTTGCACCCAGACCGATCACAATATTACGCAGCGCACGGTCATTCATATCTTCGCACCGCTTCCATAAAATCTGTCTTGGATCAATGCCGAGGGAATTTCCCTGCTGGATATGGTTATCAAGAAGAGCTGCCAGAAGGTTATTGGCAGAGGTAATGGCATGGAAATCACCTGTAAAATGCAGATTTAAATCCTCCATAGGCACAACCTGGGCATAGCCGCCTCCAGCAGCTCCTCCCTTGATGCCAAAGCAGGGGCCAAGGGACGGCTCTCTCAGCGCTATAATGGAATTTTTTCCCATTCTTCCAAATGCTTCTCCCAAGCCTACTGTCACAGTTGTCTTTCCCTCTCCTGCCGGTGTTGGATTGATAGCCGTCACCAGCACCAGTTTACCATCCGGACGGTCCTTGATCTGATTCCATAGCTCATCGGTCAGCTTGGCCTTATATTTTCCATACAGTTCCAGATCGTCCTCTTTGATTCCATATCTGGCGGCCACCTCTTTTACCGGTATCATTGCAGCTTCCTGTGCGATCTCAATATCTGATTTCATTTGGCTGATCCTCCTCTTTTTCGGCGTCCCGATCAGGTTATGTCCTTCTCCTGCCGGTGCCTGGTAATTTATATTTTATGCCCGGAGTCATTGGGATTCTCCTTTGGACTCCTGATGCATTTTAATACCCTGTTCCATCATTTCCTCAAACTGTTCCGGACTCATAAGGATCTTTCTGGGTTTTGTGCCCTCCTCTTCGCCCACAACTCCTGCCTCTGCCAGCTGATCCATGATCCGGGCCGCGCGGTTAAATCCGATCTTAAAGGCCCGCTGGAGCATACCGATGGAAGCCTTTTCCTTCTCAATAATGAAGGCTCCGGCCTGTGCAAACAGTTCATCCCGGTCTGCCCCTGAGCTTCCTCCATCCATGGAAGGAGATGCAACTTTATTTACCACTTCCTGGCTGTACTCTGCCACCATACCCTGCTCGGTAAGAAATTCTACCACGCGGCTGACCTCCTCATCCGATACAAAAGCGCCCTGTACACGCTGGGGTTTTGGAAAACCTGCGGGATAAAAGAGCATATCGCTTTCCAAGGAGCTTTTCTGCACCGTTCATGTCGATAATCGTTCTGGAATCTACACCTGAGGACACGGAAAATGCAATTCTGGAAGGCACGTTTGCCTTGATCAGTCCGGTGATAACATTGACGGACGGTCTCTGGGTTGCAATTACCAAATGGATGCCTGCTGCACGGGCCAGCTGGGCCAGGCAGATGGAATCCTCCACCTCTCCCGGAGCCACCATCATAAGATCCGCCAGCTCGTCGATAATGATCACAATCTGGGGCAGCTTCTTTGGCTTTTGTCATCATCGATATCATCTAATTTCGCAACCCGTTCATTGTAGCCCTTTAAATCCCGGACATTGCACTCGGCAAACTTCTTATACCGGTCTGTCATCTCAGCCACCGCCCAGTTTAACGCCCGGATGCTTTTTTCGGATCCGTCACGACCGGGATCAGCAGATGGGGATTCCGTGTAGACGCTCAGCTCTACCACCTTCGGATCCACCATGATGAGCTTGACATCCTCCGGATCTGCCTTGTAGATGATACTCATGATGATGGTATTGATGCAGACAGACTTACCGGATCCAGTAGCGCCTGCGATCAGAAGATGAGGCATCTTCGCGATATCCGTAACAACCACCTGACCGCCGATATCCTTTCCCACAGCAAAAGCCAGACGGGACTTGTGGCGGCGGAAGGCTTCGGATTCAAAGAGCTCACGCAGATAAACAATGTTATTTTCCTTATTAGGCACCTCGATCCCCACTGCGGATTTGCCGGGAATCGGAGCCTCGATCCGGATATCTGCCGCTGCAAGACTCAGCTTGATATCATCAGTCAAAGAAACAATCTTGCTGACCTTGACGCCCTGCTCCGGATGGAGCTCATAACGGGTAACAGAAGGGCCGCAGCTGATATTCGTCACGGTAACGCCTACACCGAAATTATGAAGGGTCTGCTGAAGCTTGATCGCTGTGGCCTTAAATTCATTTTCAGAAAAAGCGGCATTATGCACAGGCTTTTTCAGCAGATCCGTAGGAGGGAATACATATTCCTTTTTTTCCTCTATCTTTTTATGGATCTCCTGAGCCACCGAAACCTCTGCTGCCTGAACCTCTGCCGCCTCCGTTTCTTTTCCAGTTTTTCTGAAGAAGATCCGTTTCCGTTTCGATGATCTTTCCGGAGGCAGTGACAACACGTTTTGTGCCTTCCGGCTGATACAGAGTATCGGGGCGGCCATCATAGACGGCTGTACCGCTTCGAATGGCTTTGGCGCAGAAGTGGGGCTGCTGTCTGGATCGGATCCCAGGGAGAGGTTCCGTCACAGTCCGGCTCCTCTGAACCTTCATCCAGATGGATGGTTTCCTCTTCAGGTTCTGTATCCCAGGGAGCAATATGTACAGCCTTTTGCTCCGGCATTTCATCTCTCTCCTGCTTCTCCGGCTCCCTTGCCGGCGCGGGGGCAGATACGGGTTCCTGCCGGTAAACCGTTTCCTGTAATCCACTTATATCCTCTTCAAAGCTTACCGGTCTTGGAGCGCCTACACCCATATCCAGCTCATCCAGAGTTCTCCTGTCTCTCTGAACCCGGATCGTTTCATATATCGGCTCTTCTTCCTCTGCTCCCCGCAGTCTCCCTGTTCTGTCCGGCTCTGAGGCGTCGGTTCATTTTGCATTCTCTTCTGGCTTCGGATGTTTTCTCACGGTCTTCCAGCTCTCTGGCCAGACGTCCCGCTTCTCCTTCCGTCCTTTCCTGTCTAGCTCCCACAGTGCCTGCTGTGTCATAGTTTCTGGGAAGCTGGATCCTTCCGCGAAATTCATCTGCTGGAGACGCCTCATTTTCTGCAGGCTCACCCTTTCTTACAGGATCCGCTCCAAATTCCCGTTCAAATGCATCCTCTGCAAGGCCTTCTTCCTATAAAATTCCTCTGTCCGATCCCCTCCCCCAGAGCAGTCGCCTCCAGATTCACACCGCGGACACGCTGCTCCTCCTTAAGAAGACGTCTTTCTTCTGCTCTCTGAGCATGGAGTTCTCTCCTGCGGTCCATATCCTCCCTTGCATACTGATAGGCCCGGTCACTTCCCTGCTGTACAAAGGATACAAAGGATTTTCCCGTAATACATACCATACAGATGATAAGGAGCACCACCAGTACCAGATATGCTCCGGCCCGTCCCAGAAGGAAGCTCAAAAGGCCGGATAATGCTCCGCCGACCAGCCCGCCTCCTGCTCCATTCACAGAGGATACCGTATAATACTCCATCAGGGAAGCGCCCTCAGGCGCCTTTCAAACATCAGCTGGAGCAGGCCGCAGAGCGTGAAAAACACTCCTATGACTGCAGCCAGTTTCACTGCTGCGTGGATATTCCCCTGATTGGACAGGTGAAAACAGGTTCCCACAAAAAGCATGATAGGCAGAAGATAGCCGATCATGCCAAAAAGTCCCAGCTGCACGCTGCGCAGCACATCTCCAAACACTCCGCATAAGCGGAAATTTCTTAAAAACAAAAGGATTGCCACAGCAAAAGAGCAGATGATGATCACTTCTGCTCTCATAAATCCCATATCCTCTTCTTCCTCATAAGCCGGGCGTCTTGGCCGGCTTTTATCTCTGGATGTGCTGCTCTGCCTCTTTGCAGTAGTTGTCCCCGTGTTCTTTTTTGTCGTACTTCCCTTGGGCCTCCCCGGTTTTCTGGCGCTGCCCTGCTGTTTCTTTACTGCATCAGACACAAATACAAGCCTCCCATTCCTCGTTCCTATATTAAGTCTTGACTTACATTACTTATAGTATACAAAAATTTGATGGGAATTGCAACGCAGTTTTTTACCGCATATAAGATTGAAAAAAACGGTACGCATTTTCAAAGCAGAATTTTTTCACAGCCCCTTCGGGAATCCCCCGCTCCGCAAGATATGTTCCAAAGGAAGCCGCTCCAAACGGCGAGCCAAGGGAAGGGTCGCAGGTGATCTGTCCGTCCAGATCTGTTCCCCAGGCGATACAGTCCTCTCCTCCCAGCTCCAGCATCCTGTATATATGGCGAAACAGCAGTTCGCGCTCCCCTCTCCCTTCTGATCCGGAACAGAAAGGAAACGGGAATATAAATTGATGCCGCAGAGGCCGCCCCGGCGTACAAGCTCCACAAACTGATCCTCTCTTAAATTTCTTGGCACCTCACAGCAGGAACGCAGGTTGGAATGGGAGGCAACAAATGGCCTTTTCGTTATGTTCAAAAGATCCTCAAAGCCTGCATCGTTTAAATGGGAGCAATCCACAATGATTCCATTTTCTTCCATAAGCTTCACAGCCTCTTTTCCAAATCCCGTAAGCCCTCCGGTTCCGGCACAGCCGCTTCCCAGCTCATTTTCCCCATTCCAGGTAAGAGTCATCATCTTAATCTTCTTTTTGGCAAAATGGACAATCTTTTCCAGATCTCCTCCCAGGGCTGCTCCCCCTTCTATAGTCCGGATAAATACCCATTTTCCTTCCTCTACCCCTTTCTGCAGCTCAGAAGCGGAATCTGCCAGGACTGCCCGTTCCGGGATCATTTCCACAAGCGTTTCCAGATAGGCCAGATGGCTGTCTGTAAATTCTACTGCCGCTCTTCCCCGAATGGAATCCGGTACCCAGACGGCCATACACTGGACAGCCGCCTCAAACCGTTCCTGATCCTGTATGGTAAACTGAGTGGTGCTGTTTAAAAATTCTCCCCGCGTTTTTTCAATTCTTCAATGGTATCGCAGTGAAGGTCAAAATACTTCATGGCTGTTCCCCCTGTCTTATCTTATGTGTATATCATACGATACTTCTGCTCTTTCTTCTACTGTTTTGCGAGATTTTTCTCTTTTGTCGATCATCTCATACAGTTTCGCTAATGCCTTCCTTTATCCCGCCGACTGCATCGATCAGCCCCACGTCTACTGCCTCTTTTCCCACAAGAACGGTTCCTAGATCCCTGGTAAGCATCTCTGTATTGTGCATCAGGTCATGGAGCTTGTCATAGGCAATGGCGGAATGCTCCGATACAATGGTTAAGATACGATCCTGTATCATCTGAAAATAGTCATAGGTCCGCTCAGTGCCGATCACCATGCCCGTCATGCGCACCGGATGAACCATCATGGTCCCTGAAGGTACAATGAAGGAATAGCAGGAGGATACGGCCAATGGTACGCCAATGGAATGGCTGCCTCCCAAAACCAGCGATACTACCGGAATGCTCATAGATGCGATCATCTCAGCGATGGCCAGTCCCGCATCCACGTCTCCTCCCGATGTATTTAAAAGAACCAGCATTCCGTCAATGCTGTCGTCATCTTCAATCTGGGCCAGTCTGGGAAGCACATGATCGTATGCTTTTGGAAGAACCGGGGCTGTTTTCGTGTCCTTCCACCTCTCCTATAATAGAGAGCAGATGAATTTTTCTCTTTTTTCCATTTTCTTCCAGGGTCATCTGGCCATACTCTTTTAACTCCCTGTCCTCTTTTTCACGGATTTCCTGCTCTGTCTGCCGTTCTTCCTGTCTGTTCATATAAAAAAGACCATCCTTTCCAAATCGGGCCTTACCACAAAGGGATAGGGGATACCTTATATAAGGCATCCGGCCCATATTCTTCAGGATAGTCTTTCCTTTTTTCTCTTTTAATCCAGCACGTTGCGGATTGCTACCGGAGAGCGGTAATTCCAGGTAGAAATCTTGATGCCGCTGCGCCTGCTTGCCGCATGAACCACCTGTCCGTTTCCAATATACAGAGCCACATGGTTGATACGGCCATTGCTGCCTGCATAGAATATCAGATCGCCCGGCTTCATATTTCCAGAAGTGACCTTCTTTCCCATTTTGGCCTGCGAGCCGGAATAGTGAGGAAGCGATACTCCGAATTTCTGCATTACCTTCATGGTAAAGCCGGAGCAGTCTACGCCGTTTGTCAGGCTGGTACCGCCCCAGACATAAGGATTTCCCACAAACTGAATCGCATAGTTCACTATCTGAGAGCGGCGTGAACCGGAGCCTGAGCTTCCTGAACCTCCGGAGCCGCTTTCAGCAGGTTTAAACTTAATAGCCTCATTGATCACATAACGGACTTCCACATTATTATCTCTTGTAGAAATATAGGCTCCGTCTGATACGCCCCCATCTTCTTCATCCACGGAATCAAGATCGATCTTCAGCCAGCCGTCCGGCGTTTCAGGATCGTCGATCACAGGATATTTTTCATCCTTTACGATCTGGGTCCAGATCTTGGCGTCCGTACTGGTTCTGTGCGGACGTTTAACACATCCGTACTGATCACCGCTTTCAGGGATGCGGTCTGAAGGGCAATATCTTTTGCCTCCCTGCCCGTAGCTGTGTACTGGGGATCAGAGGAAATATAACCTACGATAGGGCCGGATTTCACCTTATACCAGCCGTCCAGAGTTTCCAGGATCTCTCCTCCCGCCTTGCTGGTCATCTTTCCGATAATATTGGCATTTCCTTTATCCTCCGGTGAACTGCGCACATTCAGATAACCGTTCACCTTGGACATCACCAGATTTTCATACTGATTAATGGCCTTTGTTTTTTCATCCAGTTTGCGTCCTTCCTCCAGAGCATAGCTTACCTGGGCAAACTGATCGGAAATATATCCGTCCTTAATCTGGATCCATCCGTCCTCTTGGCTAAGAACCTCAAAACTTTCCCCGTCTGATACGGCTCCTATGACATTGTCGCTGGTGGAATCGTCCGGAGTTTCCCGCACCCGCAGTTTTTCGCCTTCTGTCTCCATAGTAATCACAGCTCTGAGCTTTACATATTTTTCCGCCAGATTTTTTGCCTCCTGGCCGGTTACAAGATACTGGCTGCCCACATAGCCCTCTAAACCTCCTGACTGTATCTTTGTCCATTCGCCCTCTGTTCCCAGAACCTCGCATCCGCCTCCGTCTGCGATAGTACCTAAAACCGTACCGTCTGTTCCCGGAGTCTCACGGATATTTACATAGCCCGACACCTGGATCAGACCCAGATTGGCAAAACGACCCACAGCTTCCTCCACCTGCTGTTCCCACTGTGTCTCTTCATCGCTCTCTGCAGCCACAGCCGCTGCCGGGTCTGTCTGCGGCTCTCCCGTCTGGAGCTGCTCACCCACCGACCGGACCGCCATTTCCCCAGATTCCGGCTTTTTCATATATTTCACCGCAAAAATAATAGCTCCCACAGCCAGGACAGCTGCCAGGATCAGAATCCACAGCCTGGGATCCGGCTTCTGGCTGCGCTTCCTCCTAGCCTTATTCAGGCTGGATAAATAATCCTTATGCTCAAGCATATTTTAATCGTCTCCATCTCAAATTTGATTCCTGCTTTGCAGTGCAAAACAGCCTGTCCTTTTTATTATACCAGAAAGGACAGGCTGGATGGGTGAATTTTTATGAATTTTAATTTGCCAGCATCATACGGTCATTTGCAAATTCTTTGCCGCTGGCCTCGGCAAATTTCTTTAACAGGTCATCCACCGTGAGGTTCTTTTCTCCTCCCCCCTCACATCATAGATAATATGGCCGTCATTCATCATGATCAGGCGGTTGCCGATCTGGATGGCATCCTTCATATTATGAGTTACCATCAGGGCAGTCAGCCGCTGCTCCTCTACGATTTCACTGGTAAGCTCCAGAACCTTCTTCGCCGTCTGAGGATCCAGGGCAGCAGTGTGTTCATCCAGCAAAAGCAGCTTTGGCTTTTTTAAAGTTGCCATCAGAAGGGTTAAGGCCTGTCTCTGTCCGCCGGACAAAAGTCCCACCTTAGAGGTAAGGCGTTCCTCCAGCCCCAGTCCCAGCTTTAAGAGCAGATCCCGGTACAGCTTTCTTTCACTGCCTGTAATACCGGGCTTTAATGTGCGGCGCCCTCCTCTTCTTAAAGCCAGAGCCAGATTTTCCTCAATTCCCATAGTAGCCACGGTTCCATTCATGGGATCCTGGAATACACGGCCCAAAAAGGCGGCTCTTTTATATTCCGGAAGCTTTGTCACATCCCTTCCATCTATCACGATCTTTCCCTCGTCCACAGGCCACACGCCTGCAATCGCATTCAGGGTCGTAGACTTTCCGGCGCCGTTTCCGCCGATGATCGTAACAAAATCTCCATCCTTTAAGGTGAGGTTCAAATCTTTCAAGGCCTGCTTTTCATTTACCGTGCCCCTGTTAAATGTTTTATTCACATGACAGATTTCCAGCATCAGCTCTTACCTCCCTTTGGCGCACTCTTAAAATATCTTCCCTTCCAGGTGGGGATCGCCAGGAAAACAGCTACCACAGCAGCGGAAAGAAGCTTCAGTAAATCCGTATCAACTCCCAGCCAGATCACAACCTGGAGCACCAGATAATATACAATAGAGCCCAAAGCCACACCCAGAAGGCGGAAGCCAAAGTTGTGGAAAACTTTTCCAAAAATCGCTTCTCCGATAATCACAGCGGCCAGTCCGATGACAATGGCTCCGCGGCCCATATTGATATCTGCAAAGCCCTGATACTGGGATAAAAGCGCGCCGGAAAGTGCGACCAGTCCATTGGAAACCATCAGCCCCAGCACACGGTTAAAATCGGTGTTGATCCCCTGTGCTCTTGCCATGCGGTCATTGCCGCCGGTGGCACGGATGGAACAGCCAAGCTCCGTGCCGAAAACCAGTAAAGCAGACCGATCAGTACCAGGATCATCACAGACACCAGAAAAATGGTATTTTTAAACAGGGGTACATTGCGGATAAAACGCAGGAAACCAGCAGGTCATACTTGTCTACATTGATGGCCTGGTTGGCTTTTCCCATAATTTTTAAGTTAATGGAATACAGGCCCAGCTGGGTAGGATACCGGAAAGAATAGCCGGGATTCCCATAAAGGTATGAAGGATACCTGTGCAGAATCCTGCTGCCATCCCTGCCAGAGCGGCACATAAAGAGCCACCCAGACATTCTGTCCGGCAAGCATCATCACGATGCAGACAGCGCCCCCCGTACAAAGGGAGCCGTCTACGGTCAGATCCGCAAAATCCAGGATGCGGAAGGTAAGGTATACGCCAATCGCCATTATGCCCCACACTAGTCCCTGGGCCACAGCGCCTGGAAGTGAATTAAATAAGCTCATAATACTCATGATCGGTTATTCCTCGATTGCTTCATAATCATCCGGCACGGCAACTCCCAGTGCATCGCAGATGTTTTGTTGTACTTCTTTGTAAACTGAGGCGCATACTCGATGGGCATCTCAGATACATTGGCTTCGCCGGAAAGGATCTTTGCAGCCATCTTTCCGGTTGCCGTACCCAGATCATAGTAGCTGATGGATAAGGTGGCAACGCCGCCCGCGCAGATGCCCTCCTCGCCAGCTACCACGGAACGCCTGCCGGCTGGCAGATATTATTGATGATCTCTGTGTTGGAAGCAACGGTATTATCCGTAGGAACATAGATCACATCGCTTGCAGAAGCTGCATTAGTAGCAATGGTGGATAAATCATTGGAATCGGAAAATGCATAATACTCACATGTATAACCCAGCTCTTCCAGAGCCAGCTTTACCGTATCTACCTGGTACTGAGAGTTAGGCTCTGCAGAGCAGTAGAGCAGACCTACATTTTTCTTATCCGGGAACAGCTCTTTGATCATGGCCGCCTGCTCGTCCAGAGGAGCCAGATCCGATGTTCCGGAAATATTTCCTCCTACGGTTCCGTTAAAATCGGAAATTCCCAGGGCCACACCGTATTCTGTTACAGAAGTTCCCAGCACAGGAATCTCGTTGGTGCCTGCCTGAGCGGCCTGAAGAGATGCGGTTGCATTTGCCAGGATCAGATCCACACCCTCTGATACAAAGCTGTTGATGATCGTGGAACAGGTGTTGGAATCACCCTGGGCATTCTGCTCATCAAACTCCACACCGTCTTCTCCAAAGGTCTCCACCAGAGCATCCTTAAAGCCCTGAGTCGCCGCATCCAGGGCAACGTGCTGTACCAGCTGGCAGATACCTACCTGGTATACCTCCTTACCCCCCTCTGCTTCCTTTGAAGTGTCCGCAGCAGCTGCCGTTGTTTCATTTGTGCCTGATCCACATCCTGTTACAGCCGCAGCCATCGCTCCGGCCAGTACGAAGGAAAAATTTTTGCCGTCTTTTTCATAACATCGCTCCTCGTTTTTATCCAAAATTTCGTCCGTTTCTTTCGAACTTTTTATCATACTACAAAAAGGGCGCGTCAATTTTATTGCTTTAAATTTTTGTGTTTTTAACGCATTGGCGCTTTTATGTATCAAAGTATAGCCTAATTATTCCCATTTCAATGGAATTGTAACCGTAAATTCCGTTCCCTTTTCCAGCTGAGAAGCCACATGGATAGAACCGTGATAAAAATTTACGATATGCTTTACGATTGAAAGTCCCAGTCCCGTACCTCCCTGTTTCCGGCTGCGTCCCTTATCCACCCGGTAAAACGTTCAAAAATACGGTCCAGGCTTTCCTCCGGTATCCCCACGCCATTATCCCGGACACGGATCACCATCTGTCCGTCCTGTTCTCTGATCGTCACCCAAACCTGTCCTCCCGGATGATTATACTTAACCGCATTTCCGACCAGATTTGTAAGAAGCTCCTTCATCTGCTGCACATTGGCCTTTATGCACAGCGGCTGGCAATCTATATGGATAAAGACCTGGCTCTGGGCGGCTGCGGGCTTTAAGCTTTCTGCGATCTCCTCCAAAAGAGGGCTAATCCGCACATCGGAAAGCACCACCTGGGCATCCTTTGCCTCCAGCCGAAATCATCAGAATATCCCCGATCAGCCCTGCCATATTGGAAGCCTCCTTTTTGATCCGCCGGATAAAATCCAGCTTCATGGCTTCATCCTGGATCATCCCGCTCTCCATCAGCTCTGCGTAACCCTGGATCGAGGTAATAGGAGTTTTAAGCTCATGGGAGGCATTGCTGAAAAACTCCTGACGGATCTGCTTTTCTTTCTCTATACGGTTCAAATAATCTTTTACATTATTTGACATTTCCATGGTCGTCTCTGCGATCACATTCAGCTCCTGATACGGACAGGGCGAAAATGGAGCTCCGTTTCCTCCCTTCACCTTCTGAAGCTCCGAAACAATATCCTGCAAGGGTCTTGTAACGGAATCCACAAACCGCCTGGTAAATACAAATGCACAGGCTAAAGCGGCAAGAAAGCTCACAAGGGCAGCCGGCAGCAGCATGGGCAGATATTCGCTGAATCCTGAGTAGGGAACGGAAATGCGAAGGATCATATCTGATCTGTGTGACTGGAAGGCAACGTAAAGAAAATGCTTTCCCATGGTTTTAGAATACCGCTTTGCATATCCCATTCCATTCAGCAGAGCCTCTTTTACCTCTTTGCGGCTTAAATGATTATCCAGATCTTCCGTAGAAGTATCTGTGTCAGATACAACCGTGCCATCTAAATGGATCAGTGTAACCCGCGTATCATCCGCGCCTGTAAACTCCTCCATACGCTCGATCTGGACAGCCAGATACGATTCATCCTCATAATCGAGCAGCCGGTCAATCATTTCTATAGTATAGGTCATATCCTCTCTGGCCATCTTTAAGATCATATGACTGCTGATAAGATAAAAGATGACGCTGTTAATACACAGCGCCGCCAGAAGTACCAGTATAAATTTTTTCAGAATAGCCCTTCTCATCGATCCTCCTCCTTTGTCTCCGAGCGCACCAGGCGGTAGCCAACGCCACGGACGGTCTTGATGCAGCTTCCGCCCTCTTCTCCCAGCTTCTGGCGCAGGGTACGGATGTGCATATCCAGTGTCCTTGTCTCTCCGTCATACTCATAGCCCCAGATCTGGTTTAAAAGTTCATCCCTGGTTACTACTCTGGCCTGATTCTCCAAAGATAACATAAAAGCTCAAACTCCTTTAAAGTAAGCTCGCAGACACGGCCGCTGCTGGAAGCCTCTCTTGTCTTTTTATTGATACTGATCCCCTGATAGGACAGTATATCCTTTTTCTTCCCGCCTTACCCTGCGCAGGAGACTGCGGATCCGGGCAGAAAGCTCCAGAACGCCAAAGGGCTTTACCATATAATCATCTGCTCCGCAGTCCAGCCCCACTACTTTATCCAGCTCCTTTTCCTTTGCTGTCAAAGCATGATCGGAAGGCCGCTTATCCCTCGGTCTGACGGATCTGCCGGATGGCCGTCACCCCGTCCATTCCGGGAGCATCCAGTCGAAGATCGCCATGGACGGGCATTCCTGCCGGATACGCTCCAGCCCTTCTTCTGCTGTTTCAAACCCCTCTGCTTCAAAGCCAAACCCTCCAGTGCGATCTTTAACAGATTTCTGATATTTTCGTCATCCTCTATGATGTAAATTTTTTCCATAAATGCTGATTCCTGCCCTTTCCTGTTATTAAATTTACATATTATGCTTTTAAAGCCTCATGTAAACAGGATACCAAACAGAAGTAAAATCCGACCAATGAAATGTAAAATCTGCGTAAATTTTCATATATCATCCTATTCAGTTTATACTACGTCAAAAGATGTCAATGAAAATCCCCATCGCACCATATACGGCAGATGGGAATGTAAACTCCTTATTCACTTCGCAGCGCATCAATCGGATTTAAATTAGCCGCACGGCTGGCTGGCATATAACCAAAAGCAGGCCGATCCCCACGGATATGCTAAATGAAATTACAATGGCAGAAAATGTAGGTGTAGCCGAAATGCCAATGGCTGCCCCTACTACTGCAGTAGCCCCGCAGCCAATGAGAATTCCGATCACTCCGCCCAGAGAACTGGTAACTGCCGCTTCGATCACAAACTGCTGCATAATGGTTCCCTTGTCCGCCCCAAGAGATTTTCGGATTCCAATTTCCCTTGTCCGCTCAGTCACAGACACCAGCATGATGTTCATAACGCCCACTCCGGCTACCAGAAGGAAATCCCGGCGATTCCTCCCAGCATACCGCTCATCATGGCAATCTGTTCGTTCAGGGAATCCAGCATTTCACTCATGGCAGATACCCTATAGTAATCGTCATCCTTAAAAATCTCAAAAGGAAATTCTCAATGAGCGTCTTTGCCTCATCCGCAGCATCCGTATCTGCCACTGTAAAGGTGTAGCTGTTATTAGCGCTTTCGCCAGACTAATGGAAGCCGTATATGGAAGCCATACAAAATCATCCGTGCCTCCGTCGCTCATATCGTCCTCATCCTGAATTTCTGCTACGCCCACTACCTTATAGGCATAGCCCTACCTTCAGCGTATCCCCAAGAGCCTTTTCAGCACTGCCAAACAGCTCCTGGGCCACGCCCGATCACGCAGACCTTCTGACGGGAAAGAATATCCGAATAGGTGATATTTCTTCCCTGCTGCAGCTCATAGTCCTTAATCTCCAGATACTGCTCGCTGCGTCCTGCCACACTGGTAGAAGTCATGGAATCATTTCCCTTTTATCGTCGGAAATGGTCACGTTGGGGCTTAAAGCCTCAAATACGTCTGTGTGCTCTTCAAAAATCCATACATTTCATCTGGACTTACAGTTCGGGATGTCAGATTGGTTACGTTTACATTGATCTGGTTCACTCCCATGCTGGCAAAATTTTCTACGATCGTCCCCATGTATCCATTTACCAGGCTTACGAGAATGATCACCGCAGCCACACGATAATAATCCCCAGCATGGTAAGAAAAGAACGCATCTTATTGCCCCATATGCTTTTAAGAGCCAGTTTAAAGGATTGCAGCATAATCTTTTACATCTCCGTCAAAGATTTTATGCCCGTCTGCAATGCGGATCACCCGCTTTGCCTCCACAGCAATGGAATTGTCATGGGTAATCATAACAATGGTATTTCCTCCTCATTGATCTGCTTTAAAAATTAAGCATCACGGCTGGTTTTGAGTCCAGCGCTCCTGTGGGCAGTGTTAAGTTAGTACAAATATAAAAAGGCTACACACTGACTGTGTACCCTGCAACGAACCCCAGCAAGCCTGCTGCCTGCCGGGGTTTTGTTATTCTCCCATATTGTCTGGCACGTCTTCTTCCGTGACCGTTCTTTCTCTTGCAATCAGCTTCAACGGCAAAACGGACATTTTCTGTATGTTTCGTACTTGTCACCCTCTGCACATGAAGCAATTTGACCGCACGCAGTTTTTATTTGCAAATTCTGCCGCCGCTTCTTTGTTTATCATTCAATGCCCCATTCCTCCCGGCAAGCCTACCACCTGCCGGGAATGTCTTTACATTCTGCCTACAAATTCCAGTGTCTTTGTCTGGCGGTCAGCATAGAACAGCTTTTCTGCTGTTGCTGCTTCTGTGAAGCCGTCCTGCTGTAAAGTGTTCGTGTTAATCTGCGTGTCATACTGTGTAATCACAATCTTGCTTTTGTTCCCTCTGTAATTCTCCACGCTGTCACTACGTTCTTGCCGCCTGCGAACAGGTTTCTAAATTCTTCCTCTGAAAAACCCTGCTTAAATTCTGTGAACGCTGCTGCCTTGATTTTGTTTAATGCTTTGTCATTTCTGCCATTTTGATTTCCTCCGTATTGAATTGTATTGACTTTTGTGTTAAGCACTATTGCTTTAACTGCCTTTATTATATACTTACGGAAGTATATTGTCAATAGTTTTTAATTATTTTCCATTTATTGTCATTCTAACAGTTTTATTGCACTTCCTGCATTTCTGTATTGGTCTTGTTTCACCTCTCCAAACGGTTTGCAGTACCCCGTTTTGCATACCGGGCATACATAGTAATTATGAATTATGCAGCACCGCTTTTCTTCCACGCTACTTCCTCCCAGTTCTGAATTTATAATGTCAATCACATTATTATACATGAGGTACATTCCATTTCTGAAATGCTTTTCTTCTTTGTATAGTCCACACCCTATTAAATCTGTGTAGGCGTTTTCAACCTGTCTTTTCACGTTTTCCAGTGTTCCCGGCTTCCATTCTTCGCCCAGCACCTCTGCTCCTGCTGCCATTGCCGCTTCTCTGGCTTCTTTCTTCTGCTCCTCCAATGTCTTTGGTGGTTCCATAATATCTTTCATTCTATATTCCATAGACTATTCCCCTTTCTGTTGTGTCTTCCTTGTGTAGTGGTGGCAATGGTGGCACGGTGCTTCTGCGTCATTATAATATAGGCACTTTTCGTCTGTATAATATATACAGTCCGAGCCGTCCCAGCCATGCAAAAGCCCGTTTCAAATTCCTGTTCTTTTACTCTTTCTGCCACGTCAATTCCTCCCCGGTGTCCCGCTTGTATTTCTTTTCACCGCTTCCACAACATAGTTGTTCTGGGAAGAATAGCCCTGCTGCTTCGCAATCTCTTTTATGCGTGCTTTCATTCCCTTTCAAGTTCCATGCGTAATTGCGTGGCTGCCCTCTTGGTATTGTCTTTTTCTGTTGTATCTGGCATTTTCTGCACCTCCTGTGATTTTTAATTAGTATATCACACTTTCTTTTCTTACGGAAGTATACATTTTATACAATCTTACGGAAGTATATTTGTGCATTGTGTCTATTGCTTTTATACTTCCGTAAGTATATAATAAAGACAGTTAAGGAAATACAGAACACGGAGGGCAAACGATATGGCAAAAATAATTTATTTAGAAGACAGAATAAACGGGCTGCACTGCTACACCCCAGAAATGGGACAACGTAAACCGGACGTGAAACTGGAAGCCAGACTTTCACATTACGGTAACTATTACATTGTAGATACCCCGCTTGAACTCAACGGCAGGGCATTACAAAGCAGGAAGTCTGTTGTGGCTGGCTGCAAGCAGCAAATTGAAAACTGGCTTTCCTATCGTGTCACTGAAAAGGCATTTGAAAGCTGCAAGCGCAATACCCAATATCAATGGAATGTGTGCTTGATTAAACATTACACGGGCGGCACTGCTGCCGCCCAGAAAGAAAAGGTGAAATAATATGGCAAAATCTTATAATAGACGCTTTAGAAAGAACGGGCTTTCATTCATGGTGCAGGACACGCACCCGGCAGACCGCAAAACTGATACAGATAAATATTATCTGACAGTCAACCAGAATGGTATATATAAAATTGTGTATGACAATATCACATGGGAAATTCCAAAATTCCCAACTATCCACGCTGCGCAGTTCTGACGCTGACCAGTTCTGATTTTATCGGCACCATGTAAAATGCTTTTATCTTACGGAAGTATACATATTATACAATTATACTTCCGTAAGTTTGTGCATTGTGTCTATTGCTTTATACTTCCGTAAGTATATAATAAAGACAGTTAAAGAAATACAGAACACGGAGGGCAAAGCAATGACAGTAAAACTTCAAGGAATATATAACAAGCAGGAAGCAAAGGCAGTAAAAGAATTAAAGACCGGGGACGTTATCATGTGGAACTACGGATATACAAGCACCGTGGTTGACCTTATCCCAAGCAAGACCGGAAAGACAATCACTTGTCTTCTGAAAAGCAATCAAGATGGCGTTGTTCGTGAAAGAAAAAGGTGCAGAAAGACTGGTTGCTATTGCATAGCAGCCAGCCGGAAAGAAAGGTGGAATGAATGATGGAAGCAAAATGATGATAGCTGGAAGCTTTGATGAATTTGTGGAAAAGATAGCGCAGGCAGAACGCAAAGCGCTTAACACTCCTTTGGGCAGGAAATAACAGAACGGCTTCTGAAAATGAAGTTGGAAGAAAACCCGGATATGACAGCGGAAGAATGGCAGGACACAAAAGCCAGTTCTTGACTTTCCTTTTCGCAATGTTCGTGAAAGAAACGCCGCAGGCTATGGCAGAACTTGCCCAGCATACATGGGACGAATTGCAAGCAAAAGAAGTATAATGCAACCGGGCGGCATTGCTGCCGCCCAGAAAGAATGGTGAATGACTATGAAAACAGATATTGTTACTTGCAGCAAGTGTAATGGTTCCGGCAAATTCATTTATAAATCCGGCATGACTGGTCCTTGCTACCAGTGCAACGGCAAAGGCTCTGTGAAGCGCATACCTCACAAGTCTTTTCAAATCTCCATTGTGGACAATGACGGTGTGCGCATTGATTGGCTGAATGTTAATGCAGGAAGTGAAAATGCAGCTGTCAGCAAAGCCCGTGTGATTGCTGCCCGTGGCTGCTATAAAGACCAGATAGACAGTATCAAAGCTGTTGAAAACGGCATTGATTACACATATAAACCGATATAACACCGTATTTGCCCTGTAAACGTAAAAGACCGCAAGTGGTGTATTTATCCACTTACGGTCTTTTCTTCTCATTCTGGCTTATTCTGCAAAGCGTCAGCGGCATTATTTAAGGTCTGCCAGCGTGTTTCCCTCTTCGTCAACAATCTTCGTGACTTCTGCCGCCATCTTCTCTGCTTCCTTTGTCACGCTCCCGGTAATGTTCCCGGCTGCGTCGTAAAGGTTCACTGTGCCGTCTGCGTTGGTTTCCGTGGCACCCTCCGGCATTGTCTGTGGCAATAGCCACTTTCTCTGTTGTTGTCACTGGTGCCGTGGTGTTAATCACTACCGTTGCAGCTGGTGTAGCTGTGAGTGCTTCCAGCGGTTCTGCGGTGTTGCTTTCTCTCCGGCTTTCATGGCATTGTATGCCGTCTGTGCAATGGCTTTCAGCTGGTCTTCTGTGACATTCAGCCCGGCTTCATCAGCAATCTTCTTCAACTGTTCCACAACTGCCGCCATCTTCTCTTCCCCGGTCTTATCCTTTTGAACTCTTTTGCCCATTCCACAAACTTTGCTGCCCACTCTGACAGTTCGCCCAGCTTGTCTGTGACGGTCTTTGGAATGTTTGGGCAAACGTACTTTCCGATTAAGAACGCCCCAGTGTTACGGCAAAATATACGGCTGCATAAATTACATTATCCATTGTCTTTTCCTCCTGTTGATTATGCAGGCAGCTTCAATGTCTGCCCAGCGTAAATGGTGTTACTTGTAAGACCGTTCATGGTCTTAATTTCATTGTATCTGGAACCGTCGCCCAGCTGCTTTGCTGCGATTGCCCAAAGGCTGTCACCGCTCTTCACGGTGTATGTACGCACGCCGCTTCCCGGAATTTTGATTTTCTGCCCAACACTAATGACGTTAGGGTTTGCATTCCGTTGTAGCTTGCTAACTTCTGGTATGTGGTGCCATACTTTGCAGCAATACCAGAAAGTGTGTCACCTTTCTGCACGGTGTATACCTGTTCCCCGGCTGTTCCCTGTGCAGGCTGTGCAGGTGCCGCAGGCTTTGCAGGTTCGCTTGTTGCTTTCTTTGAGAAGTCCGGCACGCCATAACCTCTGATATAACGCCCGTTGACTTCCAGTGTTCTTCTTTCAACGGCATTGGACTTGTTGCCCTCAACAACTGTGATAGTGTTACCGTCGCAGCTTTCTACAACGCCCACATGGTCTGAACTGCCTGTGCAGTCACCAGCGCCGTTGTCGTCCCAGTCATAATAGATATAGTCGCCCGGTTCCGGCACCTTTGCGTCATTCTCGCACCAGCGCCCCATCTGCTGCCACAACTTAATCTGGCGGTCACAGCTGCACTCCGTAGGGATAATGTCTGTGTAGCCCGCTTCAATGGCAATCTTTGAACCAAGGTTGCGCACCATGCGTCACGGTATGTCACTTTGTACCCCTGCGCTAACGGCTTGTGGTTGTTGTAGGCGTCAATGATTGCGTGGTGTGCTGCTGTACCCTCTTTCACTCCCACATACGCTGCCGCCCTTGCTGCAAATTTCTTTCTTACTTCTGATACATTCATATTGCTTGTACCTCCATTCTTTTATTGCTAACGGCTCCGGCTGCGTACTGGTCATAGTATTTCTGCCCATATCCTGCACGCTTTGTCTTCACCGTGTCGCTCTGGTCTGCCGGGCGCTCAAACTGTGTCAGCACTGCATTTGAAGCAGCAGTGACGGTCTGTGCGCTCTTTAATACTGACAGTGTGGCTTTGTAGCCCTCTGTCAATTCTTTCATAAGGAACCCCAGCTGTGTTTCAAGGTCGCCAATAGACTTCCCGGCGGCTTTTGCATATTCCAGCAAAGCAGCTTTTCTTGTGTGGTATGTCCACTGTGCCAGCCCATAGCCTGCGCCGTCCCTTGCAAAGTTTCCATAGCTGCCGTTGTCCACGGCTGCTGTGTAGCTTGCGTCAGTGTGTCCCAGCTTCTTTTCATAGCTGTTCTGCAAGTTCTGCGGGTTCAGCCCGCTTTCTGCATATAGGTTCCCCATCAATCCGGCTGCCCCACAACTGGACAGCCCTTTGATTTCAGAAAATTCCAAATCTTTTCTGGTGTTGTTTCTCCTATTAGTCCCATGTCTTATACCTCCCCTGCACTACTGTGTCATGCTTGAAAAGTCAGACAGCGTGCCGGACAACTCCGGGTATGCAGCTTTGATTTTCAGCAGGTTTTCTGCCTTTGCTTTCCAGCAATAGAACGCTAGTGCGGCAGCAGTTACCCGCCAACGAACGTCAAAAGGACTGATAACTGGTAAAAATCCTTTGTGACTACCACCCACACGCCCACGGCAAATGCTATGTAGTAAGTCGCCAGAATTGAAAGATAATGATTTTGTTGCGCTGGTCTTTCTTTCCGGGTGTTCCTGCAACTCTTCTTTTCTCTTCTTCCTGCGCTGTCTGAAATACTGTAAATTCCATAAAAAGCACTGCTAATGCCAGTGCAAATCCAATGCTAAAAATATTAAACTTTTCATGTTTCTGTTTTGTGCCTCCTATGGTTCTTCTTCCGGCTTTGTCAAAGCAAAGTCGTTTGTGCGCATACATTCTTTGTAAATATCCACTATGTACTCATGCGCAACGTCAACTTGTCCGTTTGTCAACTTGTGGTCCTTAATATACTTGTCATACTTCGCCAATGTATCAATAACATGGTCAAACTCTTCTTTTGTATGGCGTTCATGGTTTATGCAACTGCTCTGGAATGATAGTATCTCCGTGCGCCAGCTATCAACCTTGTGTTCTATAAAGTCATTTTCAAGCTGGTTCAGCTGCTCTTTCAAGTCGTGGTTCATAAGATTTCCCAGCTGTTTAATCAACCAGCGAACGGGCTGTATTTTAATTCCCGGCGTTAAGTCAATAACAATCCCAATCCCCGCAAGCCATACAATAGCTTTTTGCACCATGTCCCAGACGTCCGCTGGGTTAAGCGTCTGCATTGCTTCCACTGTCCGTCACCTCCTTTTCTTCTGGCTGCTTGATATAATCATCAGCGCTGCCGTAATATCCGCAGAATATACCGCATTTACTTGCTGGCTTCTTCTCCGGCTCTGGATATGGCTTGCCCATTTCCTGCAAGTACAGTTCGTTTAGGCTCTGGCGCATACCGTAGCTGTTGAAATGCTGTAATATGCCCCGGTATGAAGCAACGGACCTATCCAGTGTATCTTTGTCAATCTCTCCTGCGTGATATGCTGCAAACATATATTTCAATCTACGTTTCAGCTTCTTTGCCGTCTTCTTGCGCAATTTTATGTGCGTTGACCAAATGCGGAACCCTACAAACTCAATGCCCATGCTGGTTGGTCTTATGCAGGTTTTCTTGTTAAGCTGCAACCGCAGTTCTTTTCCAGAAAGTCCGCAATTTTGTTCTTTATCTTTTCCAGATACTTTTTATCTGGGTGCAAAATTATAATGTCGTCCATGTAACGTATGTAATAACGCAGGTGCAATTTGTGTTTGCAGAACTGGTCAAGTTCATTCAAATACAAATTTGCAAACATTTGTGAAGTCAGATTGCCAATAGGCAGCCCAACTTCTCCCAGCAATTCATCAAACGCCACGTCGCCAATATCTGCGCCCAGCGGCAGACCAAAGTTTGTGTCTTCGCAGTTTATAATTACTGACAAGACGTGCAACAAATCTTTATCAGCAATCTTTTTCCGCAAAATGTCCATCAATACTTCATGGTCTATCCGGTAAAAATACTTTGCAATACCCAGTTTCAAATAATAGAAACGCTGCGGCTTCCGGTCTGTCTGCTTCAACCAGTTATGCAGGCGGTTGACTGCTTTGTGTGTTCCCTTGCCTACTCTGCAAGCGTAGCTGTCATGTATGAACTGCTTTTCAAAATACGGGTTCAGCTGGCTATATATAGCGTGCTGTGCCACCCGGTCTTTGAATTGCAATGACATAATCATGCGCTTTTTCGGTTCGTAAACATAAAATATGTTGTAGCGCCCCACGGTGTAGGTCTGCCAGATAAATTCATTCTGTAATTCAATCAAGTTTTCTTCCAGCTTATCCGTGTACGCCATCACATCTGGTCTGTACCTCTTGCACTTTATCCCGGCTTTATACGCATTGAAGAGATTTTCAAAGTCATAAATTATAGGGAAAATGTTTTTGATTTTGTGCAATTCCCTTTTCCCTCCTGTTGTTAAAATTTCGCCGTACAAATCAAACTGCGGTTCTTCCGCAGCCCAAACGTGATATATACATTCAGTGCCAGTGTTTCCAGCTCTGACTTTCAGCCTGCGGCTTACTAACTATCTTTACGGCAATTCAATATTTTTCCTACGGCTCCCGGCTGGCAGCCTTTGGAATGGAAATAAACCCTTTAACCCATACGCACTGGACGTGCCCACTTGTGAACACGACTGCTGGCAGAAATGGGGTGAAGCGGAACGGAACGACACATTGTTGTTGACGTTAGAACGAGGGTTGTTCAAGTTCAGCGCACCAGCACCACCATTGGAAGTGTTGTTGAACCCCGGATAGGCACGGCAAGTCCTCTATTAACGGCTTATTCCCATAATATAAAAGCAGGTGTTACCCTGCTATTTACCATTTTATTTGCAGCACCGCCGTTTCCAGCCGTGCTGCCGTTCAGTGATTTATAATACCCGCCAATCATGCACCCTATTTCATTTTATCTTTCGTGACAATATTTCATACTTGCGCATGGGCGGGCATGGTTTCTTGTCTGGGTGCAACTGCTGGTCTGCCGCCAGTCTTACAAGGTGCCGCAAAACGTCCAGCTGGTCGTCAAGTTCTCCCAGCGTCGTTTTCTTATAGTGTTTGTTTTCAGGTGTATCACCAATTCAAACACCTGCAATATGCTTCCCGGATATGGTCAGCAAAGTTTTCTGTCAGCTTTCGGAAACTGTTCTAACGCCGGGTACGCATACAGCAGCATTTCATAAACCTTGTTTTCATTTTGAAATCTTCCTGCGTTGCGTTATCCCGCACGTTGTCCAGTTGCGGAAGCTGTTCTGTATTTTCTGGCATTTCTCCTTAAACCACCTTTGTTATTTAGTTTCAAAATGGGGGCTTTGCCAAGCCCCGCAGTGTATCAGTTCCCAGTTTCCAGTTACTCATATAAAGCGGAACGGAACGACACATCGCTGCTGACGTAAGAACGAGGGTCAGTGCAAGTCCAACAGCACCACCATTGGAGCGCTGAAACCGAACGGAGAGCCTTTCGCCGTTATTTCGCCCAAAATCTGCCCGGCGTTGTCTGGGCACTGTCTGGAACAATCCGGCTGCAATTAAAATCTGCGGAATACTTACGCCGCTTACTGCCTTTACATCTTTAAAAGGTGTGCTGGTGTCGTTGCTGTCGGTTGTGGGTTGTTACCGCTGTATTGATACGCAGCGTAGCGTCACTAGCACTGGTTCTGTCAATCTTGGTTCCGGCGGTTCCCGGTTCAACAAGCGTGCCGTTTGGCATGATTGCTTTCCACCGTACTTAGCGCCATATTGCAATCAGACTTCATGCTGTTGCCGTATGGAATAATCTGGATTTCACCATTTACGCAGCGCACCAGAAACCCACTCCCAGCAGTTGCCGCAAAGGTCAGCAATGCCCGCCGGTGCCGTCGTGACAAGTTACAGGACCAGAACCCGTTGCAGTTCCGCCGCCATGAACCGTCAATGTGTATTGATACCCTTTTCATAGGCTTTTTCATAGCTTCTATCCCAGTTTGTGTTGGGGCGTGAAGCCGTTTTCATACAAAAGATTGATTGCAGCAAAGACGCCGTTCTGGTTGAGGTGCCAGCCCTCACCTTTTCTGCGGCATACCGCAAGCGCCGTGTCAAAATCAATATAGGCTTTCGGGTCTTTCATTGGCGAGTGAATACGCACGGTCATTCACCACGGTATTGATGTACTTTGAAACCCAGATAGCTTCTTTCTCTACGCCGCAACAATCCACGGCAAAGTTTCCTGTGTGCCCCGGTGATAATGTCGAATACTTCATTTTCGGAATAGCCACCATAATTGACGGCGCCCAAATCATCAAACTTTACAGCGTTGTTTCCACAAAGGAAGCAACCGCCATGCTAAATCATCAAAATTAGACATAATGTTTTATACCTCCAATCCCCATAAAATCAGTGTGCAAAGCGACATATCAAACGGAATAGGCACCGGGATTTCCTTTGGTTCTCCGTTTTCGTCCTCTCCGTCCTCGATAACGTCATAACGTCTGGCAGGAACAATGACTTGCGCAGCGTACTTCTGCCTTGCCAGTTCAATCACCACGCCGTCTTCTTCGTCAATGCAAATGTCCAGTGACACTTCATAATCTCTTTCACGGGTGGCAAGGGTTGATTGTCAATTCATCATCACCAAACGTGATTTTTACCGAGACAACGCATATTCAATATGGGTTCCTGGCGTCTTTTCAACTACGTTGATTTTATTAGTAGCCATAATATTTTCTACCTCCATTCTGGTTCTTTACTACCTCATTGCTTCTGGCTGCGATAACTTCCGCAGCTTGGCTTCCCTCTGCCCTGTACGCCAACGCAAGACAGCTTCTTCATGCTGTCTGCGTTCCTGTCTTAATAATTACGCCTGCCATTAGTAAAACCCGCCTTTCACATAGATTTTCACCGTCACGCTGGTTGCGCTGCCAGTGTGTGCGATTTTATTTAACAGTTTTTCAGTAATAACAATGTCACCCGGAAAACCGCCCGTGTACCACAACTTCCGTTTCCACGGTGTAGTCCATGTGGTTCCTTTCAGTCTTCAGCGCAACTGCCTGTTTGAATTGTTGAACGGGTACTGCTGCGTATTTTCAGTGTCACCGTTTTGTTTCGCCCTGCAAGTCAGCTGTTGCCTGCTGCTGGTGGATTGTTGCCAGTGCGAAGCGCCGCTGTTTCCGTCGCATTTGAAATTCCCTCCATGTGATTGAAGTTGGTTGCGTTCTGCGGCGTTCCTGCTGAATAATTTCACCCTCAACGGGTGTGTGCGTTATTGTCCCGTCGTCATTTCTGCTTTCGGTGTATCTGTCTTCAAATTCTGTTACATGGTCCTGCCACAATTTAGGTTCGTACATCTGTTACACCTCCTTTTCTACAAAGTCAAATGTAAAGCGGTATAACACGCCCTCTTGTACGTTGTTCAAGGGAATGTTTACCGCTTTATCTGCCCACAACTTATTATTCTTGTTGTAAAGCTGCACCCGCTGCACCGTAGCGGTTCCGCTTTACCTGCGGTAATCTGCACATATGCCACCCTGCCGTCTTTCAGACGTTCGCGGTGTATCACCTTTTTTCGGAAACGCCGTTGACCGTTACTTTCGCATAGGCAATGATATTGTCAATGAAATCTTTAAAATCATTGATTGCGTCCGTTGTCAACATGGTCTTCACCTCCTTTATAGCTTCCGGGCTTTCCGCACGTGACGCATTGCCTGCGTACTGCTGCCCACGGTGCCGCCCTCTGTCCTCTGCACCGTGCTTCTTTCCGGGACGGTCCGGCTGCTGGGGTTGTGAAGTGGTATGCTTCCGCTGTGTCGCCCATTGTGACCGCTGCCCCGTCCGTCTGCCCTCGTGTTCCTCTGCTTCTCCGGCTCTTATGCGTCCGGCTGGTATTTGTATACCCAAACGCATTTAACGCCGTTTCTGCGTCAATATGCGTTGTCTGATTGGCAAATATCGTGTTTCTGTACGGTTTTGTACCTGCTGCTGGGGCGTTGAATATGAACCCGGCTGCTTCTGTCCCCACAACGAATGTTCCGGCACCGATACTGCCCCTTGTGTTCCTCTGCGGGTGCGTTCCGGCTTTCAGTCTGCCTGTCAGCGGTGTTTTATATCTGAAATATTCACCGTGGGTGTATATTACCCCGTGGACCTGCCCTTGATATGTCAGTTCGTCCATGCGCTGACAGCCTTTATACATCTTTACCGCCCGGATAATAGCTGCATAGTCTGCCGTGATTTTCTGGTTTGTTACATCTAAAATAACGTGAAAGTGTCCGGTTCTCCCTCATACTGGAACCATTCTTCCACTTCACTTTCTGGAAATAGGCTGCCCAGTGCTGTTTCAATGGCGTACTTTGTCCCCATTTTTGTGAACCTTGACGCTGTTTTTCACTAAGTCCCGTTTTGCTTCCAGTGGGTAGTTATAGTCGTACCAGTCAACGTGCAGGTCATACGCCAGAATGTCCACCAGTTCTTCCGGCAGTTCGTCAAACCGGGAATATATCAAAACGCTGTTCATTATCCCGGAAGTGTCCAGAAGTGCTGCTGCCGTGGCGTTTGCCAGTGCAACCATTTTAGGGTCTTTCTTTAATGCTTTGGCAAACATTCTGAATAGTCGGCATTGTAAATTGTTTTAGACATTCTCAATACCTCCATTCAGAACCGTTGTGTTTCCCAACTTTGCAACCTTTATGTCTTCAACCACCGTGAAAACAGGCTTGCGAACTTCGACACGTTTCACGCCTGCTTCCATTAGTCGTGCCGTAAGGTATGACGGGTTAATGTCCCGCCCCATTTTGCTTGTTTGCCACGTCTTGTAATCTTCTACCTGCCGTGCTGCCGCTTCAATAATCGTTGCGCTGGCTGCCGTGCGCTGTGGAATATAAAGGTCACATCAATGTCAAACGGCACTGTTTCCGCACCGATACGGTCACGGTGTCGTCAATGGTCGGACGTCAGAAGCGTTCAACGCTGTTTCAATCTCTTTCAGTACCGCTTCCGTTGCCTGCGCTCCATTCTGTAAAGCACCCGGACGTCTACCACGCAAGGTTCCGGGCTTGTCACCGCCACGTCTGCAACTGCTGGGGACACCGACTTTGTGAAGTAAATATAACCATTTACGGACCTGCTGTTGCTCTCCATACCTCCCGCATACGCTCATAATAACTGTCGTCGTCTTCTTCCTCTGCACCGCCGCTGGTTGCTGTGATATTCTCCTGCTTCTGGTAGTAGTCGTATAGGTCCACAATTTCTTTGACCTGCCCTGCTGCCAGATTGTTTAACTGTCCCAGCTGTTGTGCAGACGCCCTCAACGTCCCTCAGTATGTCTGCCCGGCTTTGATTTCAAGAATTTCTTTCGTTTCGAACAATATTGCGCCGTCAAAGGAAATTTTGTGCCCGCCGGGATAATTACTGATTGTGTCTGCGCCTGCGATATGTAGAAGGAACATTGCAGACGCCGGACTTGCTGGCAGCCTTTCCAAATCCTTGAACAGTTCTGCCAGACTGTCCAAGTATTCACCGTCCGCATAGCGTGGCACGTTCTTTTGCAGTTTCGTTGATAATGACACGCTGCTGCACAATGATATTTGCCACCCATGAAATAAACAGCCTTCTGGTGACGCCGGGTAAACTTTGTAATGCTTCACGCCCCGGCACCTGCTGCACCATGTTTTCATATAGTGCAATCAGATTGCTTTCTATCGTTTCTGTGTCTGTTTCCACAAACTCAATGTCTGGTATTTTCTGTCACTCATTGTCTGTTTCACCTCCTCCAAATAGATTATAGGAACTGTACGCCCTGTTCCTGCGTCGTGGTCAAATGTAATGTCTGAAACCACCTCGTGGTTCAAATTGTTCTATCTGGTCATACAGATAGCCAACCAGTATACTTTCAACTACTGGCTGCGGTCTGCCATATAAGCTGCCCGGCAATCCAAAGTCACGGAACATGGGGCATGACCCTTGCACTGTGTCCAGAATAACTGCAACATTCTGTATTACGGCTTGATGTTCATTTGCTGGCGCAAGGTCAATTTCTTTCAGCAATGAGCCGTCACCTCTTATTACGTCCATGCTTTTTCACCTCTTTGATATTCTTTCAGGTCACATCTGCTGTGGCAGCCCAGCAGTTACCTTTATTGTCGTAGCGTTTCAATGTGCTGCTGACTCCCGTTATTACCCACTTATATGACCCGTACTTTTCCCGCCTAAAATCAAGTAGTTTACTTCACCGTTGCTACACATTTTGTTTAGCTTTTAATTTCATTCAGCGGGTTTGTTCCGTGAAATACACTGAACGCCATTTTGAAACTGATTGTGTCCGGCTCTGGTCCCAGAAATTCCAGCACATCACGTTTTATATGTCTGTCATGCGTTGCGTACTTTGCAGACACTTTACAGCTGATTTCATCAAACGTGCGCACCGTCTTTCTGATACCGAAAAGCCAGCTTTCCAAAGCTGCCTATCTTCGCCATGCGTTACACCTCCCTTAATGAAGCCGTCACCGTCACCGTCTGGAAGCATAATACAAAGAACCATGTCGTTGACGTCCGGCACCCATGCAGAAACAAAGGCTTCGTGGTAGTGGCTCACTTTCTTTCAGTTCGCCGCCGTAGTCATATTGCAATTTGTTTTGCTGTCTGCCCCTCTGTTCCGCTTTCCATTGCTGGTATGACGTACACCGGCGTTTGATAATGTGCAGGTCGCCGGAAGTTATGCCGCCTTTGTCCTTGAACTTCACACGGGCTGTCATTTTTCCGCACTCACACTTTGCACCGTGCCAATGCGTATGGCGTTTTAAGTTCTGTCATGTCTGCCATTTAGTAGCCCTCCAATACCTGTTTTAATTCAATTTGCGTTGTATAACCTCCCGTCAGCTTGTGCGTTGCTTTCGTGATTTTATACTTGCGGTCGAACTTCTGAAACCCTTTCAACCGAACTGTTGCGCCCGCCACCAGCTGCATCGTCACCAGCATGGTGAAACTGGCTGTATACTGCTGTGTATTCTTTCACGCAGCCGCTTTTCGCCAGTTCGTGCGCTTCACTGGTGCTGTTCACCTTTTCGTTGATTTCAAGCACCTGCCCGGTTCCCTCTGTACTGTCCGGGGTGTATGTACTTTCTATCGTTTCCTTGCTGTCCGGGTCAGTATACGAAACATGGCAGCTGGTGTATGCTGTATCATGCAGGCTGGTTCCCAGCTTGTATGACAAATAATCACCGCTGCCATATTTTATGGTTTTATAGGTGGCTTGCTGTCGTATTCTTCGGCGTCATAAATAACCACGTTCATTGTGGTTACTTTCAACGCCAGCCCAGCCGCCTTGCATATCTTCTGCAAAATACAATGTCTGACTGCTGCACCTGTTCTTTTCGCTTATATTTCGGGTTTGACCCAGCAAGGTACATCAGTTTTAAACGGCTTTCTTTCGCTATCTGCTCCGCAATCACTTTCAGTGTCGTGTTTTCCCATGCTTTTGACTTTCTCGCAACCCTCATGGTTGAGGTGTACGGAATTGACGTGCCTTTTAATGTGATTTTGGTTGGCGGTCCGCTGGCGTCTACGCTGTCCAGTTCAAAGGTTCCGCAATTCAAATGCACATCTTTTCCGTTGTCATGCCAGTTTTTCTGCACAATAGTTGCCGTTATCAATTTAGGGTCTGACACCTTTTGTGGTTTCTTTTGTTTCTGAAACCGTCTGGGTTGCTGTCCCGCCTGTCATGATTTTAAATACCTGCCCCGGATATATCAAATTGGGTTCTTGATATTGTTTTCACTGGCAATCTGCGGGTATTTCGTGCCGCTTCCCAGATACTTTTGGCAATAGCCCAAAGGGTATCACCTTTTAACTACATAATTGACGACGCTTGCAGCTTCCACCTGCTTTTGTACCGTCGTTGAAGTCTTAACAAATGTCGGTTTTACTTCCAGCCAGCTTCCCAGCCACTTACTTTCTCTATCATCAAACGCAAGCTGCAAATCGTCTGCGTTGTCTTCTTCTTCATCAGTGAAAGTAAGGCTGCTTAAATATTTGTTGATGTCTGCCGGGACAGAAACATTTTCAAATTTCAGTTTCAATTCCACCCGGCGTGCCAAGTTCTTTGCACTCATTCTATGTCAGCAGCCCCTTTCCACGGTGGCAGTTCAAGTCTTCTTCGTCTTCCACCTCCGGGATTGTTAAAACAACCCCGGCTGGGAAAACGTAGGTGCTGGCATATTTGACATTGGCTTTCATCAGCTTATCTGTATGCAGAACGCTTCCCATTTCGTTGTATGCGATTTTGTCCCACATATCCCCAGATATTGTGGTGTAGCTTTAGTCATATTTCTGCCGCCTTTCTTTGTCTTCTTTTCGTCCAGCAATTCTTCAACGTCACGCAGCAGCCGTTTGTTGTTTTCTTCCAGCTTTGCGTCTAAGTCTTCCGGCTTATCTCCGTTTACCACGATTGTTGGATTATTGTTGATAGTTACATTCTTTGCACCGCCGCCGTTGTTGCCTGCTCCTGCTGTCACCTCCGGCGCTGTATTGTAATTATTTACCGTCTGCGCTGTTGTGGTCGGTGCTGTTGTTGGCGCTACCGCTGCCGCTGTTGTGGCTGCCGTATGCTGTGCCGCCATGATACTTCTTGTCTGGCTGGCAGTAAACACCGTGCTCCCCGGTGCGTTTGTGATTAACTCTGGTCCAGCTTCGCCCGCTATGAATGTATCTGGGGTATTGCTTGAACCTTTCGCCAGCATAGGTATTTCAGATATGTTTATACCTTTTCCACCTACGCCCGGCACCCAGTCTGGCACTTTTACTTTGTTCAATCCACGAATAACCGTGTTGACCGCAGATATAATGCCGTTAATTGCACCCGTACACACTGACTTGATAGCCTGCCAAATTCAGAAAAATGGACTTTATGCCCTCCCAAGCCTGCCGCCAGTTCCCGGAAAAGACGCCAGTTATAAAAGTGATAATTCCATTCAGCACGGTTACAATTCCAGAAATCACGCCGGAAATTGCTTGAACTCCGCTTTGAACTATAGCTTGAATTGTCGGCATTACAAATTGTACCGCCGCTAAAATTCCTTTAATTATCGGACTGACAATATTCCAGATAGTTGATAAAGCGGTTTGAATGGCTGGAAGCAGTGTTTGCAGTACGTTTTGTACGACTGGTAAAATTGCTTGTATTGCGTCTGAAATTGCCGGAAGAACCGTGCTGCAAATAAAGCTGAACAGTTCTGAAATAATCGGTAAAACGTGTTGAAATAAACGTGATTATTTCGCTTATAATTGGCATAAGCCCAGCAATAAAGCTGCCTATCACCGGGATAATTGCCCCGATAAAATCCGCAACGCTTTGTATAATTTGCATGATTGTTGGGGCTGCCGCTTGAATAAAGCTAACAATCCCCGGTATCACTTGTGTTGTGATTACCTGCAATACCTGTTCTGCTACTGGCACAACATTTGCCGTTATGAAGCCCACAACCTCTGAAACTGCGTTCTTTACTGTTCCCAGCACATTTACAAACGTGTCAAAGACTGCTGCCCCTTTCTCTCCGAACAGTTCTTGTATTTTGTCACGGGCTGCGTCTATGTTCTCACCATAAACACATTTTTATTGTGTTTTCTACGTTTGTTATAACCGCAACGATTTTGTCAAATACCGCCAGTGCTTCATCACCAAAAGTGCGCTGAATGAAACTGCGTATTTCTTCAAGGTGTGTTTGTACCAGCTTAATGACCGTGATAATTGTTGTGATAGCGCCCACAACTGGCAATATCTTTCCTGCGATACCTCCCAGCGGTCCTAGTGCTGTTTTGGCAAGGTTTCCTAGCGGTCCCAGAACTGTTTTGACTGCGTTTCCGAGCGGTGCAATCAGTGTTGTTGCCTTACTGAAAGCCCCGGTAATTCCTCTTGTTATCAGACCGCCTATTTTCCCAAGCGGGCTGTTTGCAATCGCAGTTCCTACGGTTCCAAGTATCGGACCCAGTTTGCCGCCAACCAGTGAAAACGGTTTGAGTAAAGCCCCAGCAGCTTTGTTCCTGCGCCTGTCAGTGCCCCGCCTGCCTTTGTAGCAAGTCCCATGAAGCCATTGACAACGGACGCTTTCACATTGCCCATGAAGCCCGTAACTGCTCCAGTTACTCTGTTTCCGCTGAAAATATTACCTATTGCAGAACCTACGCCGCCCAAAGCACCTTTGACGTTGCCAAAGTAAGAAAGTACACCGCTTCCGGCTGCTTTCAGCTTTGCTGCAAAACCTGCGCTTGTTGCTGCGTTCTCAATAAATCCAGCACGCAAGCCAACCAGCTTCTTTGCCAGTGACAATATGCCGTCTTCCGCTGATAAAGTAACCAGCTTTGTTGTCAACATTCCACTTTCAGTGCTGCCAGTCCTGCTGCTACCTTTAAGACCGTTTGCACTAACTTTGGGTTTGCTGCTGCAAATTCTGAAACTTTCGTGACCACGGTTGCCACTTTGTCTGCCATGTTTCCTACAATCGGCAGTAGGTTTTGACCAAGAACAATGCTCAAATTCGCAATACTGTTCTTTGCCTTTTCCATTTTGGCTTCTGTGGTGTCTTCCATTTTGGCAAATGCGCTGTCTGTTGCTCCAACGCTATTCACCATATCTTGTACGCTTGCATTGAAGCCGTCAACGCCGTTTGATAACAGCGACATTGCCGCTTTTCCTGCTTCCGAACTGCTGAACATATCGGACAGGGCAAGACCAGACTTGCTGGCTTCGTCTTGTATTCCTCCCAGAATTTCCCCAAGTGATTTCCCACTTTTCATCAATTCTGAAAGCTACCGCCATTTTCTCACGCAATAGCTTGTCCGTTGTACTTCAGACTTCGACAACTCATTCAACATACTGTTCATGTACGTTGTCGTTCTGCGGCTGCAATACCTTTGCTGGTCATTATCGCATAGCCAGCGCACAACTGTTCCAATGAAACATTGCTTGCGTTTGCAGTTGGGATAATTTTACCCATGCTGCTTGCCAGTTCGCCTACGGTTACTTTACCTTTGTTCTGCGTCTGTACCAGCATATCTGATACAGTACCTACCTTGTCCGCACTCATGCCGTATGCGTTCAATACGGTTGTCAATACGTCCAGCGTTTGCGAACTTTCGGCAAATCCGGCTTTCGCTAACTTCGTACTGTTTGTAACAAAGTTTACTGCGTCTGCCGTTTTCTGCCCGGCAGATATTGCGTTGTATACATCATCAGCAACGGCGCTGGCTGCAATTCCTGTCTGGTTTGACAGCTGCATAATCTGTTGTGACAATGTTCCCAGTGGTACTTCCTGCGTATCCGCAATGGTTCCAACCTTTGCTATTGCCGTTTCATATTTCTGCGCCGCCTGCACTGGTCCCGCATATACCGCCGTTGCTATTGCACCGATAGCGCCAATCGTTCCCAGCAGTTGCCCTTTTGTTTTAGAAATGCTCTGCTGTACCTGCTGTTGCTTTTCATTTATCTTCTGCAACGTCTGCTGTGAACTCTGCAACTTTTCATACGATTTTTGCAACCTGCCGTTGGCTTCTTCCAGATTGTCTGTATTTACCCCGGCTTCCCGCAGTTCTTCTGCGTAACTGTTTAATTGTCTTTCCTGTTCCTGTATTTTGGCAGTGGTCTGTTGTATCTGGCTTTCATTTCTTTCGAGCTTCTTCCGCAGTGCGTCTGTGGGTTCGCCCGTCTGCTGTAACTCCTGCTGCAACCTGTCATGTTCAGCATTAAGCAACGCCAGCCGTTCTTTGTTCTTGTCAATAGCGGCAGACTGCTTTGTGTAGCCGTCAATCTTCGATTGCAAGGAATTTACGTTTTTCATGCTGTCCCGCAACTGGTTATTGGTGTTTATCGCACTTTTGAACGCCCCATTGAAGTTGGGACCCAGCGCCGCTTTCAGCTTGAAAAGCAGTTCAAATTCCTTTGTGACCCTGCCAAGCTGTTTCACCTCCCTACGCTTTATTCTGCTGCCGTTCTTCCGCTTCTTCTTTCCACTTCATTGATTGTTTCAATCCATGCAAAAGCCTGCGTATGGGCATTTTAACCAGAATGGGACGGGCGTATGTGAAGCCCCTTGACATTTTATATATCTGCTTTCTTATGAACTTTGCGGGTTCTTTAATCTTTAATAGCCCGCAGCAATTAAAAATCCCTTGCTTTGTTCTTAATTTTCATATAGTCTGGCACTGGAAGCCGTCTGATTTCGTCAGAAGCAACCCCGCAGCCTTTGCCGCAAGAATACACTGGAACGCAGAAGAAATTTCCGGGAAAGAACATATTTGTTCATGTCCGCAAGTTCCTGTTCCACTGCTTCTATATCCTCACCAGTCAGATTGTCAAAATAAAAGGTTAATGCGGTGTACTTCTTGCCCTCAATCTCTGGGTGCTTTGAAAGTGTGGGTGTAGTTCAGACTGGTGTTTTCTCTGTCTTCTTTCCTCAAAACTCACCACGCCGCTTGCCTGTGCTTCCTGCATTTCTTTTGCCTGCTCTGCCGCCTGCTCCATGTTTTCAGTGTTTTGTTGTATCTGCCATTTTGTTTTCCTCCATATCTGATTTATTGCAGGAAAACCAGCGGTTCCCCGCTGGCTCCTGCTTTTCTGTCTTTACTTTCCTAACGCTTTTCTAACGTCCTTTAAGTAGTCTTTGCCATTGATAATACAAATGAAGTTCAGTGGGTCAATCTCCGTTACCTTTGAACCGTCCATATACATTGCGTAGTATGAAACGGCATATTCTCCGCTTACATCAGCAGTGGACGCAGCAGCAACCTTGCCCAGTGCTGTTTTCTTCGGTTTCACTTTCATAATATGCTTTACCCCGGTGATTTCATTTGCACTGGTACGCAGGTTCATTCTCTGCTGTGCCACACGCAAATCAATTCTATGCACACGGGGTTCCATTAACTGACCGCTGCTGCCGTTACGGTTCGAAATTGAAAGTTGTTGTCATGGCATTTAAGTGACCAATAATGATTTCTTCAATATTGCCCGCAATGCCTGCGCCGCTTAATTCTTCCGTCATGTACTCTAAATCCGGCAGGGTCACTTCTGTTGTTCCCAGATACTCCGTGGCGTCTTCGTAAATCGCATAGTTAATTACTAATTCATCAACTTTAGACATTCTGTTTCACCTCCCCTTTATGCCGCCACCAGTGCTTCAAGATATGAAAGGTCATATTCAAGCACAAAGTCCATTTTCTGTAATGGTGACGGCGGTGTCATGTAGATATGAAAACGGACAATTCCTGCTGCCAGCTGGCTTGCGCTGTTCTCGCTTGCGTTCAGTTCGACACGCCCGCCAATGATTTTTCATCAGTCGCAAGGCTTGACAGCCAATCGTTGACGGACTGCACGATTGCGTCCAGAAGACGTCTTTAATACCTCTGTCAGGTAGTTCCAGTATGTCAAAATAAGGGTCTTTCCAACCCATTTGAACATACGGTTGATACAGTAGAAATAATTTGTCATGTCAGTATCGGCAGGGTAGCACGCTGTATAATTCCCCAACTTACAAAACCGTTGTAGAAATTAAGTGCTGTAACCACGCCGTTTTCATTCAGATAGTTTGCCTGCTGTACGTCCAGAATAACTTCTGAACCGTCCGCAACAACCATTCTATCTGCCTGTATGCCCTTGTTTGAAGCACTTTCGCATCGGTGTACCGTCGCCGTATGCTGTCGCATTGTCTACGGCAGAAATGCTGGCTGCAAGCTGTGTGGAAAGATTAAAACCCTATCGCCCAGCGCAACTTTAGGAAAGCAAAGAATTTCCGTTTCTTTGTGAAATTCTTTTTTTTCCACTCCGGCACCTCTGTATAGTAGATTGCGCCTGTTTCCTCTGTGCAGTCTACGTCCAGAATTGCTTCTGCTTCAAACAGACCGTTGATGTTCTCTGCCTTTGCAGACATGACGGCTGCAACCTCCGGGTCATGTGACCAATTCGGACACAAAATAAGGTCTGAACTTTCGTGAAGCGTGGGAACACGCTGTTAATCAGTTCAAGCCCTGTGGTCTTGTGTGTGCTTACGCTGTAACCGCCGATAATGTCACTCTTTGTAACCTGTGTAGGGTCCACGGCTTCATATTTTACGTTTGCTTTTCCGGTTGTTTCTTTCAGAAACTCCACAATGCAGGCTGTGTCACCGTAGAACACTTCGTAGTCTTCCCCAGCTGTCTTCCAGTCACTTCCACGCTTCCTGCGATTGCTTCCAGTGGTAATTCAATCTGGTTGTCTGCCACGTCCATTTCCTTTGCTGCTACTGTCTTCTTATGCTTTTAGGGTCAAGCACATTTACAAAGAATACCTGCGCACTGTTAAAAGCGTAAACGCTGTGTAGATTTCTTCGCAAAGGCTGTATTTTTCCAGTCGTCGGAATATCCCAACGCCTGCACCGCTTCTGCGTAGCTGGAAGCCATGATAACTTCATTTACTTTTCCGTTGGTCGCCTGCACGGGTGCTGTACCGACTACAAAATGTACGCCAGTGTCTACGGAAACGGGCGTGATTGCTCCGCTGTCGGTCTTTCCGGCATTTACTCCATGTGATACGTCACTCATTGCTTATACCTCCTGTTCTCGTTCTGCGTATGCAAGGGCGGCAGCTTTTAAGTCGGAATACCACTTGTTGTATACGTTCCCGGCTGTCTTCACCTTGTCTTTCTTCTCCGCAAGTTCCGTTGTCGGAACAAGCATTTTCTTTACAAGTGGAACTTTTCAAGAATAAAAGACAATTCCTTGTCAATTTCTTCTTCTGTTCCTCAAAATTCTGTTGCACTGCAACATTGCTTTTGGCAGGTCCAATGTAAATCAGCTTTACCGTTTCCGGCTGCTCATTTGCCGTTTCTGCGGCTTTTCCGCTTCACTGGTATTTTCTACCGCCTGCACCTTTTCAGCGTCCTTTTCGGCTGCTGTGGCGTTTGCTGTGGTCGCTTTTGCCATGTCTTCTACCTCCTGTTTATAAATTTTGCAGAACTGCTGCCACGTCACGTTGTACGACTGGCAGGCTCCAATTTGTCACCATTTCCCCATGTAATACGGCGGCGTGGTGTCTTGATACACGATATATTCCAGTGGCATTTCCAGCACAAATTGACCGCCGCCAACTGCTCCGGCTTTCTTCAATTCGCTTCGCACTCTCAACATGAGGTTGAGAAGTGCAAGTGGTCCGTCCTGTCCGTTTTCGGAATACACCGCAAATATAATTCTTACTTTGCAGCTGTCTTCTTCTGGCTCTCCCGCTGCCTTGTCGTCCGTCCCTGTTAGGAACTTAACCAGAATGTATGGCACTTTCTGTTGTGCGTCGTCCGCTTCCGGCAGTCCCATTTTGTAGACCGCCGCCGGGCGCTCTTTCACTTCATTTCTGCCCGTTCTGGTTCTCACTGGTAAAATAATGTCAGCCGTTTTTCTTCTATGAACCGCTGCAAATTTTCCAGCAAAAACTGGTGTCATGCTTTTATCCTCCATATCCATTCAAAATTCTGTTCATTTCATGGACAATACGTTCATTCACCAGTTCTTGTACTCGTCTTGCAGTCCGTCTATAACTTCCTGGCTTCCTACCATTTGCGCAGCTGAAAGACCCATAAGCTGTTCTGTCGGTACACGCTTTCTGGTTACTCTCATATACGCCCATGCCGTTTTTCATGTTCGCAACAAAGGCGTCTTCAAACGGTGTTGCTGCTGCCGCCTTCTTAACTGCCGCCCGCACCTGTTTTCCTGTTCCAGATTTCGTGGGCGTCACCTTGAATTGATATAACGGCAGTTTGTTCCTGTAACGAAACAAAGCCCGCAAGGTTTCCCGTGCTGGCTTTGTTTATCTGCATTGTTGTTCCGCTGTCAGTGCGCCATTGTTTACCGTGTATACCTGCTTTGTTCTTTTCAAAGCCTGTGTCTTCACTCTGGAAATACCACGGTTCATTGCGTTAGCAAAGACCCGTTCCGCACCCTTTGGGACGTCTGCCAGCAGGGTTCCAACTCTTTCTATTGCGTCAGATGTTATTTCAATCATTCTTCCAACATCTCCAATTCCAGAATTATTTCCCCGTCTTCACAATCTGCCTTTGCGATACGGTACATATTTACCGCCCCGGTTCGTCAATTTCTATCTGCCGCCCCTGCTTTGGTACGCAACCAAAGTCATACAGCGACATATAGACAAGACATGACGCACGGTGTAACCTCTGCATTGTCCCCGCTTCTCTCTGCCGTTCGTCGGCTGCCGTGTGGTCAATGATAATGGGTATATAGTGTTGTTTTTCTTGATACCATACGTCTGTCATGGTTGCCATTTCGCCGCAGTTATGAAACACTTTCATGTCACTGACAAGCTGTGCTTTGAAGTCCATTAAATAGGCGTTGCAACAAACCAGCTGTCAACGTCATGCGGTACGCATAACGGTGCGGAAGACAGATTGAGAAATCTTCTTGCAGGCTTGCGCTTTGTCCATGTGTCCGGCACATATTTTCCTCAACGGTCATAAAGTTGCCGTCCGGCTCCTTAATCAGTGTAATTGCGCCGTAGTACATGGAATAGTCACTGCTTGTGCTTAACAGTGCCAGACTGTCCGAAGGTACAAGCGGCTTGTCCTCTGGTGCTGCCGGGTTTGTCCAGTCGTCCAAATACCATTCGTTGTACTTTGTAAATATCAAGCCCTAATTCGTGAATGGTTCCCAGATACGTTGTACCGTTCGGAAGCTGTCGTGGCTGAATAACTGCTAAATTGTAGTTCTTACGTCAAGAACTTTCTGCACCTTTGCATTGCCCACAAACGCATTTGCAACGCCTGTTCCCATAACGCAAATATCGCAGTTCACAAAACCTGTCTTCTGACGGTTTCATGCCAGCGTTTTAAATCTGCGATAGGGTCGGAAGTGTCGGCAGTCCATTTCTTCTTTGCTTCTGAAATGGTTTCTTTGTTGGTGAAAAGAAGTCAATTTCTTCATTCACGCCGTCACCGATAATGGAATTTTACCAGTGAAGATTGTCTGGGCGCACATCAATTCTTCACGGCGCACAATCTGTTCTCTTAATTCCACAAAATCGTCTGCCATTTTCAATACGGCACGTTCCGCAGGTGTTCTGCCGGAATAAATACTTTCACCCGGTCTTCTGTAAAAGGTCGTCAACCGTTGTGACCTTTTCCGGGCTACTAAAGGCGGCGTATAGGTCTTTGTTTCATAGCCAGTGTTCGGCACTACCTTTCCACCAATTAAGCGGCTTACAAACGGCGCAACCTTTCTGCTGCCCTTTCTGAAATCTACATCAACATTTTTGTTGTGAAAGTTTCCTCATGTTTGAAAAAGGTAGTAATGAACCACTCTGCCCATTGTCCGTGGCTCATAAATAGATACTTCATTTGCCATGATTTTTCCTCCTTATCTCAAAAAAGATTGATACTTTTCTTAATGCTTCTTTGATTTTCGCCACATCAGTGCCGCTTTCAACGCTTAATGCGTCGGTGAAAACTCACCTGTCATGTAATATGTCACGGGTTCCCCGTTTCCTGCTGCTGCCGCAGAAATGCCGATTGCGCTTGCTTCGCTTCCTTTGGCTACCGGATAATTTTGTTGTCACTCGCCGTGTCAACCATTACTGGCGCATACTCTTTAATATCCGCACCCGCAGTCCCCGTTTCCGGCACTGTTGGGAAGTCGCCAGCAAAGAAGTTTTTCGGCGCTGTTTCTCTTCTCTACTGCATATTCGCTCATGCCTGCTACCTCCTTACTTCACTTCTGGAAACAGCTTGTCAATAGCTGCTTCAAAACATTCTTGCCGTTGTCGCCTGCTCCGTCCTCCGGCACTGTTCCAAGCACCCATTTGCCCCGCTGTCCTGTGCGTCTTTCTGGCGGTTCTCAATGTATGTGCCCCCAGCTTTGTTCTGCTCTGCAATGATTTTCACTGCCAATTCCTGCGCAGAAGTTGGGTTCGTGAATTTTGCGTCTGCCGCAAGTGCTGCATAGTTACCGTTTGTCAAATCCTCAATGCTTTTAATTCTGGCACGTTCTGCGGCGGCTGCGTCGTTCTGAATTGTCGCTACTAAATCCGGGTAAGCGGCTTTTAGTGCGTCAACCGTTGTGATTTTGTTTTCTGGTGCTGCCATTTGTTGTTCCTCCTTTTCCTGTGGCTTTTGCTTGCTGCTGCACTATTATTTATCAAACTACCCGGATTTTGATTGTGCGGGCTGTTTAATAACTGTGTTGGAATACTTTTGAACATAGAAACATCAATGGGCACTGAATTAACCACAATTTTTGAAGAATTTTCAACAACTGTGCTGCTTTCTTCAAACATTAGTTCATCACAAAACCCATTTTCAACGGCTGTGTCTCCTGTCCACCATGTTTCATTTGACATAAGCTGTTCTATGTCCTCTGCATTTCTCCCGGTCTTGCTAGCGTATGTGTTGACAATGCTTTGTTTAATCACTTTCAATTCATCAGCCATTTTCAGAAAGTCTTCTGCCTTGAAAGTGTCCCAGACTGTCATTGCTGGGTCATGTATCATAAACACGCCGTTGCGGGCAATCTTGATTGTGTCGCCCGCCATTGCAATGATTGTGGCTGCGGAAGCTGCCCAGCCGTCAATTTTGACCGTCACTTTCGCCGAACAGTCTTTCAACCGTGTAAATATTGCGTTTGCTGCGAACACATCACCGCCGCCGCTGTTAATGCGCACGATAATTTCCGGACGTCGCCCAGTTCCGCAAGTTCTGCGTTGAATTGCTGCGGTGTTACCCTGTCTTCCCACCATGACTGCTGACTGCTGATTGCTCCGTACAGAAGCAGTTCTGGTGGCTTGTCGCCTGCTGCCGGAATGAAATTCCAGAATTTATTTGTTGTGACCCCGTATGGGTTGCCCGGTTGCCTGTTATCCTGTTGCCGGGTCGTCTGCATTTCCATTGGCAATTTTCCTTACCTCCCTTAGTTCTTTTTCTTCATGTTTCAGCTGCTCAACATTGCTGTAATAGCCGCTACCTGTCATTTGCATTGTTTCATCACTTCTGGTGCTGAAACCGTTTTGCACTCTCTTTTCCGCTGCCGTAACCTCTTTTACTGGGTCAAGCATACCTTTTGCCGGACCGTTCCATTTTGCCGTGCAATATGCTTTTCTGATTACTGCGTCAGTAAAGAAACCCGGTGCCTTGATGCGCCCTTTTGCCACCGCTTCTGTCAGCCATTCTTCGTACACGGGCTGGCAAAGTCTGTTGCCAACCAATCCCGGTACATATTGAACATTTTCCATGCTTCTTCCAGTGCCCCTTTGCTGGCTGTATAACTGGCGTTAAAGCGTTTTACAAGCAATTCATAAGGAATTTCAAGTGAAGCGCCTATTTGCTGGCATATAGCTTCCACAAAGCCATTAAAATTGGCGTTTGGTCTTCCGGGTTCATGTCATGTGCTTTTTCGCCCTCGTTTAAGTCAAAGACAGCACCCGGCGCAAGTTCAATGGTGGTTTCGTCCTCTGCGTCAACCTGCACTTCCTCTGGTATCATGCTTCCTATTGCGTCCGTTGCTGGCGTCTGCCTTTCAATAAACACCGTAAACATTCCAGACACAACCGCCGCCACCAGTTCTGCGTCTGTATAGCGTCCAAGCTGCTTCAAGCTCTCAATGACCGGGGCAAGAAACGGCACGCCCTGCGCTGCTCTATCCTCTCACGGTTCATCAAGTGCAGCACATTTCTTCTGCCCGTCTTTATTCCAAATGCTTCTACCTCTGCCATTTAATGTCTGTGTATGCGTATGACAACGGGTGGTGGTCTGCTATGTGGTACGCTACCACCTCCCCGGACTGGTCAACCTCTACACCTCCAACAATCTTGTTGTCTATTGTGTCGCAGTTGTCCGCTGCAAAGCCTGTCCGCTTCAATCAGCTGCACACGCAAATCATACGGCTGGTTTAATCTGGGCTTTACTGGCAGCACTGCCAAGCAGTCACCAGAAATAAGCCAGTTCAGAAACACCAACTGCTGCAACTCATAAAATTATCAATGCGTGCCATGTCACAATCTGTGCTTTCTGCCCAGATGTTCCATTCCCTTTCAATCTGCTTTTCCAGACTTCTTCTTTCTTCTGGTGTCAGCCCTAATATTTCAGCGTCTATGTTCGGTTTCAACGTAGTCCACGCCCAACTACATTGGTGCGCATGGTCTTGACAGCGCCGTTGGCAATCGGTACGCCCATATATAAATCACGGTGCGCTGCCGCAGGACAGAAACATTGTCTTCTATGTCCTCACGGTCGCTGCCGCCAGCATGAAGCCAGCCCATAAGTGATTTTTTGTTACGCTTGCCCCATAATTGCTGTAACCGCTGTTTAATATCTGCAATTTCTGTCTTGCAGCAATCCTTTTCAGTGCTGTTTGCGGCGCAATCGCTGCTATTGCCTTATCAATTCCGCTGCAATCCCCACGTTCTCACCTCCTTTATGGCATGAAAAGCACCTTTTCACGGGTGCTTTTTGTCTTTTCTTATTTTTCCACGCTACAATATTACCTCATTTTTGCGGGCAATGGGGAAATAAACCCTAAAACGGGCAATAGCGGGCAATCTTTACAAGTCACGGGTACAAATCGTTTTACCCGGTTTCTGCCGCCGTGTTTGGCTGCGTTCTCCAGCGCATTGACCTTTCCTTGCCAATATTCAATAGACTTTCTGATTTCCGCTAAATCAGCTTTTGTCATGGTCCTGCTGCCGATTGTGTATGACTGCGCATTTGTCACCGCCAGTTCTGCTTCCAGCCATGCGTCAAGGTGCCTTTTGCTGTTTCCAGTGTAATTCCTGCCATTTATAATATACCTCCACTGTTTCTTCTTCCCCGCTTCACAACTTTCTTTGTTGTCTGCGGCTTATTCTCTTTCTTTTCGGTTTCTTTAATGGTACGCCCGTTATTTCAATAGCTGCCGTGGCGTAGTTCCGGCAGTCAAGCGCTTCGTTTCGGTTGTGCTGTCCTTTGTCTTTCAGGTCCCATGCAAAATACGGTCTGCCCATTTTATAGCGCATGACCTTTTTTCCGACGTTAGCCCCTTGAAATACTTTTCATCATAGCCCCTGCCGTCTTCCTTTGGGAAGTGGCAAAAGCCGGGTCCCTCGTCTTCCAGCTTCAATCTGTCCATTAACAAACTTTTTCCTGTGTCTACTCCCAGCGTGAACAGATATGCGCCCTCACGGTTGCTTTTTGTCGGCTTCTGAATGTATGCCGCTGCACTATCGTTTGAACCTTTGATTGCAAATACCCTGCGATTGAACCGTGCTTTGCAGAACTTATATACTTGATTGCTTCGGTGTCCTCCACTATCTATGCAGGTGCATGACAATTTCAGCTGCGTTTCGTCTGCTTTTTCCACGACTGCTGCAAAACGTGTCAAGGTCTTTCCAGCACTGGTCTTCCATGTTCGACGTGTCACCGTATATCACGGCATACTTAATTCCCCAGCTTTCATATTCTGGACCCCAGCCCACAACCTCAATTTCAAATCTATCGTCCTGCGTGTCCACGCCTGCGGTCAAATACAGCACTTCTTCTGGCACTTCGCAGTTGTACTTCTCCCTGCGCTTCATCAGTTCGTCGTCTTCTACGGTTTCGCCGTCTTCCTCCCACGTCTGCCCCATTTCCGTATTGGTCCATACTTTCATCAATTCCACATTGCCTTTTTTTCATTTCTGCATTGGCAATCAAGAATTTTTCAACCACCTCTTGCCATGTGGTCAGTGTTGACGCAAGCGTGTTCAAATGGAACCCACGCACGGGGTTTTCCGGGTCCTCATGCACAAAGGTTCCCTCTGTAAAGTGTTCTTTCCACTCTGCTTCACTGGATATGACGCCGCATTTGCTGCAAGCGTATTTGATTTCTGACAAGTCCTCTTTGTCAAAGACTACATTTGACCAGACCAGCGGTTTGCAGTTCTCCGCAGCACGGGCAAGGCGTGTTTCTCCCGGCTGCTGTTTTCGTACTCCACTTCTATTCTTGATACGCCCTTGACCGTCGGTGTGGAAATGTCCACTTGCTTCTTGTTCCAGAACGTCGTCTGTCTTTGAAGCCAATAGAAGCGGGTCGCCCTCTTTTCCTGCACTGGCTGGGTATGCGTCTATTTCATCTGCAAGCAATATCCTGATTGTGTGGCTACGCAATCCCGTTAGCTATTTGCCCCGGCAATAGTGATAAAACCGCCGGGGAATATCTTCTGCATGATTGTATTACCGCTGTTTCTTGATTTTTCGTTTATTCTTTCTGCTAGTACGGGGTATCTCTAAGCATTGGTGACAGCTTTTCTTTTGAAACTTCTCTGCCATGTCTATTGTGGGCTGTATAACCATAATCGGTGACGGGTCATAATGCACATAGTAGCCAATAGGGTTCAGCACCATTGCGTCTGTTTTCCCACCTGCGCCGCTGACATTATCACCACTTTTTAATTGTGATGTCTGTTATTGCGTCCATGATTTCTTTCTGGTACGGGGCTTTGCTGTCTTCCAGCGTCCCGGTTCTGCGGAAGACCCGGCAGACAGCCTGCGGAATTTATCTGCCCACTGGGAAAGTGTCATTTCCGGTGGCGGCTGCAATACCTTAAAATGCGGGCGAACATATCAGCTGTGTGTTTCTTCATCTTCTACACCGTACCCAAACACTGTCTGAAAGTCTGAAAGTTCTTCCAGTACCTCATCAATAGCGCTTTTCAGCAGCTTGAAAATTTCTGTCTGGTCCTTTTTCTTTGATAAAATCGGACTTAACTTTGCAGGTATTGCCATAAGTCTTGTTTTGAACCTAACCAGCGTGTCTGTCATTACCTGTTCCACGTCCTCTGTGGTGTGAACTTCATTTCTGCGCAGCTTCAATTCCAGTTCTTGCGCTTCCCTCTTTGCTCTCACCAGTTTTGCCCGCTCCGCATTGTAATTTATTGTGCTTTCGCTGTCCGGGTTGTTCTTCCGCAGGTAGTTTATGTATTGGTGGTTTACGGTTTTCAAATCGTACAGCCCCGGTCTGATTTCCGTTATCACTTTTTCGTCCCGCAGCTGGCGCACTCTGCGTTCTGATATGTCAAGCCATGCGGCAACCGCTTTGACGTATACGCTTTCAAAACCGCACCCCTTTCTTTTTTCTGGTTCGGAAGCGGAAGTGAAAATTTTTAATTTATATCTAGGGAACCTTTGGGCGTCGGTGTACCCGCAGTGCTTCTGGGGCGCTGACAGAACCTATCAAACCTCGTCCACAATTCCCGTTACTTCGTCGTTTTCTCCGTCTTCCTCTGGGTCAATCTCAAATTCACCCGTTAGTTTCTGTTTATTCAATTCAAATTGCTTTTCAGCCAGCGTCAAGCGTCTGTCCTCCAACTCATAGGCTTTGATGCTGTCCAGCTGCTTAATGATACGCCCATGCAGCTTGTTTAGTTCGGCTTCCACTTTCATTGCCCTGTCGAATGGGCTTGACTTGATAATGGATTTCATAGCCGTTTTGTATATCTCCTTGCCGCCCTCTGGGTCTGCTGCCTGCGTCTGCTCCATGCCGCAGTCTTCTTCCTCCCGGCGTTCCTCCATACTCTTTGGTACAATCATGTGTACTACCTTATCAGTGTAGAAGCCCCGGCGTCTGCTGCTTCATACTGTTGCAGTAGGCTTTCCAGATAGGCTTTGCGTACATACAACGCCTGCAATTCATTCATCATTTGCGATAGTGCAGACGGCGTGCCCATGTTCTTTATTGCTTCTGCCTGCTCCGGGTCTATATCCTCATCGCCCGCCTGTGCTAAGGCACCATGCGTCACGGCGTTTTATTCCCCTTTTGCTGGGGTTTTCCTGCTGCATTTTTATTTCCCTTTGCCCCCTCTTTTTCTGGGCTTCTTTTTTAACGCTTCTTCCCAGCTGTCTTCTGACTTCCATTTCCTTATACGGCTTTCCGGCACACCTGCCAGCTTCGCCAGTTCTGCTGTTCCAATCTTGCCGTCTGCGTCCAGATAGCGTTGTAGCGACTTGTCCCGTTCTGGGTTGCGTGGTCTTCCCATGTCCTCACCTCTTTTCGTTTGTTTTCATTCTTCCGAACCCTCCCGGTTTACGGAAGTATAAAAATTATGGGCTTTGTAATTTCAAAATCGTCAAAGCCCACTATTGCCAACGATGCAAATATAACGGCGTAAAGCCTGCTTTACTGATATAAATTATATCAGCAAATCGCAGGCAATGGCGGGCAATGATTGCTTTATGCAACCTTATGAAATTGTGAAATAATCTGGTTCTTTCCGAACCTCTGTGAAAGCGTTTCAAGGGCATTATCTCTAATGTTCTTGCACTGCCGTTCACTGTATGCGTTCCGTTCCGCTACTCGCTCCCATTTGAGGTTGTGAATGTAAAATCAAAAATAATGCGCTTTTCTTTCAGTTTCAACCTTGAAATCTCCTGTAACATCTGCGCTTTGAGGTTCTGCAACTGCTGCAGCTTTTCTTCATACTCTCTTATTTCTCCGCTGACATAATCTGGAATGTTCAACGCCATATTTTCTGTTTGTCGTGATATATTATTTTTCCCTTTGGAAGACCGTCGCACTGTATAGCGCCAATGGGGTTGTAGTATTGGTCCGTTAAATCAGTTATGATTTTTCTGTAAATGCTCACCTCCCGTCTATGTCCTTGTAGTATTCCAACAATTCAATCACCTTGCTTTTTCCATTGCCTGCGCCATTTGCTATTCCTCCATTTCTTGCCTTTCTGCCAGTCTTTCCCGGCTGTCAATCATGCACGTCAGTTTCGGTTTCCTCTGCTGCCTGCTGCCGTTCCTCATACCCCATGCACTTCATGTATCTTTCCGGCTTTCCGCAGCGTTCATAATATTTGCAGTCAACGCACGTTTTCTTTCATTTGCGTTTCCTCCGTGATATGTACCCGGCACATTCTGGCTGCCCTCTCAATAGCTGCATAGAACACGCCCCGCCGCACTCATAAGCCTTTGAAATATGCTTTGTGCATTTTACGTTTGCACTGATTGCGGCAGAACACGTGCATTTCGTCCGTGTCAACCATTATTACTGGTCTTTCCATTCGCTGTACCTCCGTTTCTCCTTACGAACTGGAAACACCACGCTTCATCACGCATGGTCTTTATTACTCCGTCTTCGTCAATGTATACTGCGTCAATGAATTTCGGCTGTGGCGGGGTCCCTGCGGGTCCCCTGTCAAAATCAAGTATAATTTGCAGTACGTTGTATACTCTTTCATGGACTATCATTTTATAGTCCGTCATGTTTTATTGGCGTCCTCACCTCCTATTCATCAAATGCCGTGACATTGAAACCGATAATGCAGTAATCATCATCAAGCCCCGTCCAGTCTGCCCAGATATAAACAATCTCAACGTCAATCTTGCGTCCTGTCGCTTTTCCGTCCGTGAACTCTCCCAGTTCCAGTTCCTCACCGATTTTGAAGCCGTCTTTTTCAGCAAAGGAACGTCAGCTTGCCTGCGGTGATTTCAGCGTACTTCTGCGGCGTCAATCTAATGTCCCTCTGCTTCTGCTGACCGTCAGACGGTAACTGCTGCATTTTTTCTTCCTGTTGCTTCTCACGCAGCTTCTTTCTGGTTTCCCGGTCAATAGCTGCCTGTTCCTCGTTGTATCGTTCTTCGTCCGTCTTCTGGGCTTCTCTGCGGTTCTTATAAGCATTGCAGCTTGTCACGGTTGCTGTCTTGTCGTGGCAATCCTCATAATGTGTGCAGCTGTAACACAATGACGTTATCTGCTCCGGCTGCGGGTCCACATATTCTGGCTGCTGCCCGGCGGCTTCCTCTGCTCCCTCTGTTCCCTCTGCTCCCGTTTCCGTTTCTTCCTCCGGCTTCTGGTCTTCTTCGCCCTCTGCGGTCGTTGTTTCCTCTCCGCTGCCTGCTGCTGGTCTTCAAACTGGTTCATGTCCATTTGTCCGGTATCTGCTGCGCCGCTTCATAGTTCTTCTTTAACTGCTTAATATCTGCTATTGTCAGCACCTCATTTTCCGGAACATTTCTGCCGCCTGCTGCTGATAGTCTGCCGGAAGCCCGGACGCTTCATAAATTACAGATACAACAATTCTGTTTGCCTTAAACTCTGCCATTAACTCTGGAAGGAGGTTGTTATATATTGCCTTATATCTTCCAATCTGTGCAGGTGACGTTTCTATGATTTCAGCCAGCAAATCACGGGTTCTACCGGAATACTCATGCTTTCTTTCAATTCCAGCACCAGTTTTTCTGTTTCAATGCTTCTGTCATGCGTTCCCAGTCTGTCTTTTCACGGAAGCGGTTTGCCATAATCAGTGCCAGTCTGTCAGAATAGCGTTTTTCTTTGGCTTGATTAAAGATTGGAACACGTCTGAAACGCTCTTTTCCCTCGTCCACCAGCTGCATGACCGCAAGGCGTCTTCTGTGTCCTGCGATAATGCGGCGCTTGCCGTCTTCTTCTTCATCAGTGACCAGCAGCGGTTGTAATACTCCCAGAAGTTCTATGGACTGTTTCAAGTCCTGCACATCTTCCACGCTGTAAAATTGCCTTTGGACGGTATAAGGTCGTAAATATCAGCGGTACTGCTCCGCCGTCTTCCGGCGTGGCAATCTCTGCTGTTTTCTCCTCCTTGTTTTCCTGCACTGCTGCTTCTCTGGAACGCTCATTTAATAATCTTGTCAGATTGAATTTCGGTGTTGTTCCTGCCATGCTTTTTCCCTCCTAACGTGTCCGAATTGGTCACATCTTCAACCACTCGTCCACCAATGCTTTATAGTCTACTGCTGCTCCGCAACGTGGTGAATACAGAATGATTGGCAATCTCTCAAACGTGCTGGGCTTCATTTTCGGTGTCTTTCTGATATGCGTATTGAAAACCGGGTATTCAAGTGTTTTCAGAAATTCTTCCTATTGTGTCCGCTTCATTGGTTCTGTCGTACTGGGTGACAAAGCAACCGCAAAGCGCAGCTGCGGGTTCAAATCCTCACGGGTGTTGTCAATCTGTTCTTTCAGCTCTGCCAACCCGTCAATCGCAAAATCATCAATAGTGATAGGCACCATGACGTCTTGTGAAGCCACCAGCGCATTGATTGTGGAAATGTTAATGTCCGGGGCGTTGTCAATAATGCAGTAGTCATATTCCTGCTGTAACCCGTCAAGAAACTTCACAAAGCGGGTCTGCTGCGGTCTGGACTGGTCCAGCATGACTTCAAATTGGCTGTCAGCAGGTTCATGTTTGCTGTGATAATGTCAAGCCGTCATAATCGGTGTGCTGGATAACTGCTGCCGGGTCAATGCCACGCTGGGTCATAACCTCTGCGGTTCCCTTATGGTCGTAACTGTGTCGGTTCAAAATCTTGCTGGCGTTCCTGCTTGTCGTTGTCGATTAACAGGACTTTGCAGCCGTGTATTGCTGCCAGAATGTGTGCCATATTAACGCTGGAAATGGTCTTTGCCACTCCACCTTTTAAGTTAATGATTGATAATGTTTTCGTAGGGGTATTCCTCCTTGTATCTGGTATGTTTATAGTTTCTTTTCAGTAATGCACGGGACGGGACTTGAACCCGCACCCGGCAGCTTCAGGGCTGCTGCGCTATCCATTGCGCCACCCGTGCTTTTAAATCTCAAAATTATTTGTTGCTAATGCAAGGTTCAGCAACGCTTCTTCCTGTCCGCATATATTGTAATACTCGCTTATCAAGTTCATAGCGGTGTATACATAGCCTTTCTTTGTCAGTTCCTCTACCAACTTTTCAATGCAACACCAGCGGTTCCGTCGCCTTTCTCTGCGCACATTTCCTGCAACTCTTTGAAATTTCTCTTTTCTTTCTCCCAGCTTTGTGATTTCTCTATTCCAGTTTGTGTATGCTTCTTTTAACTGCTTCTTTGTCATTGCTTATACCTCCGTTTTCTATGTTGTGTTGTTGTTCCTTTGACTGTCTTTATTATATACTTACGGAAGTATAAAGCAATCGACATTTTACACAATCTTACGGAAGTATATTTGTGCATTTTGTATACTTCCGTAAGTATTTATTTTATCTGCCACGGCGGTTCAGTTCGTCTGCCGTTTCTCTTACCAGGACTTTCACGTTTAATACTTCATATCTGCCGGACCCGTTCAATTCATATCTGTATACTGTTTTGCCGCTTTTCAGATAATGCGTTGTTGAAATGTCCGTGACCGTGTATTGATACCGTACCCGCCACAACTACTTCCATGCCCGCTGGCAGATAATATGCCGTTCTCACTCCTGCTGCGGTCTTTCCTACTCCGATTGCTACCGTGTCCCCAATCTCTAACGGGCACACCGCTTTAAATACTGCCGTTTCCATTCTCTTTTCCCTCCTGCTCATATTTCCTGCGGTTCTCCTGCTTTACAATCCGACCAACTTCCCTAACAACCACAAACACCAGATACAGCACGCCAAGTCCTACGCATACCGCAATGAATGTCAGAAGTGCTTTTGCTGTTTCAATCAAGAACGCTGCCATTTTCTTTGCCCTCCCTCATTCTCTGTTTTGCCCTCTCAATGACTGGGCGTAACTGGTTGACCTGTTTCAATGTCTTTGTCAGTCCGTTTCCCTGCTGCTGTTCTGCCTGCTGCCGCTCTATCTGGCGGCGTCTTATCAACTCTTTGCCGCTGTAATGCTTCTTACCCTTTGCCATGCCTTATTCCTCCGTAGCTAACACGTTTAAGATTTTCTCAACTGCTTTGTCCCAGAAGACATTTGCAAAATCTTCTACCGTGCATACTTCGTCACCGTCCCAGTCGCACACGCTGGCGTCGTCACACTGGCACAACTCGCAGCCGTTTTCCCTCAACGCTTCGTTTGCAATTTCTGTTACCGTTTCTTGTGTCCCGGCATAATCGCAGCCACGGTCTAAGAACTCCCGCAGACTCTCTATTGTTTTCTTTGAAATCTTCGCCATTGTCATTTCCTCCGTCAAAGAATTTTCTGTGATACCTGCTGCCCTTGCTGGCTCTCTGCTTGCGGCGCTGTCGCTGTTTTCTCCGTTTCTGGTACTGTGCGTCCTCTGCCGCCGCCACCTGCTTTTAACTGCTTCATGGTCTATGTTGTCCACTTCCTCTTGCAGGACTTCCAGCACCTCAACTTCACTGTCTTTGAAAGTGAATGTCATACCGGGTCGTATTCCTCGTTTTTCCAGTCGCTCTGGAACTTCTCAAAATCTCCCTTATATCGGTTGTATGGGTGGTACTGCTCCGCTTCATAAATTCCCAGCATAACTTTTCGTCGTCTTTATCGTCCCAGCTATAAAGGTGCCAGCTTTCGTGGTTGTCCCAGTTCCACTTTGACAGATACAACACCAGCCCGTCAAAATAGTTACCCTCACGCACCATGCTTTTCATCTGATTGCAGGTGAAGCCCTGCCCTTTAATTCCTGTTTGATTTTCTCATACTCTCTGCCGCCAGTATGTAACCTTGCTTTTACGATTAACGGCAAATGCTGGGGTAATTTGATTTTATCGTCTTTTTCACCTTTGTTCTTCCTTTCCAGTCTGTCTGCTATCCGCAGTATGCTTTCCATTGACGTTCTAATGTTCGTGTCTGTGGCTTCCGTGATTTTCAGCACTGCTGCCACGTCCACAACTCCTGCGCCATTTCCTCTGTTTCCCCGGTCACAATGTCATATTTCTTCTGGCAGGCGGTGCAGACCTGCGAACCCTCCGGGATAATCTCGTTACATATCACGCAGCGTTCAACGTCGGTCATTCTTCCCAGCTTTCATACTTCTTGACACGCCTTGTCAAGTTCTGCACCTGCTCAACAAGGTTTGCTACCTCATGCGGTGAAAGTCCCGTCTGCTCATAGTCATACAGCTTCTTTGCTGCTTGATTGACGGTAACGTGCGGCTTCAATACGGCTTTCTGTCCGTTCTGGCTATATTCTGTCAGTGTCGTTCTTTCTGCCGCTTCTGTGGCTTCTGGGGCTGTCTGAACGCCCCTGCACGCTTCATGGTGCTGTAATACGGCACCGTCTGTTTCAATGTCTTGTCCATGTAGCCCATTACAATTCCACCTTTCTTCCTGTCTGCTCCATAACTCCCAGATAACCCGCTATGGTGTCCATTGCGTCTTCCGCAGTCCAGCAGACTGCCGTTTCATATCCCTGCTGCCGCAGCTGGTCAAACCACCAGTCCTGCTTGTCCGTGGTCTTGTTCTTCTGCCACTTCATTTCCACATACAGCCCGTGTTTTCCGTTTCTGGGTACTGGCAAGCATAAGTCCGGCACCCCAGCTTTCACGCCCTGCCGTTTGAGGTTGGCGGCTTCCAGTTGGTTTCTGCTGCCGCCGTTTGGGATATGGTGCAGCAGTGCCAGTTCTGGGAAGTCTTTTCGTAGAACGTCGCCCAGTTTATAACTCTTTCCTGTTCTGTGGCTTCGCTGCGCTTTCTGTAATATCCTTTAGGCATTGCCCGTTCCTCCTTTCTGCTTTTCAAAATAGAACTGCACTGGCTTTTGATTTCCTGCACAATCCCATATTTCTTCGCCAATCTGTATATAAACAGCTTTCCAGTCTTTCTGGCAGCGTTTCCAGCTGCTTTCTGAAACTTTCAATGCTCATTGTTGACTTATAGAAATTGCACATTCTGCACGCTGGCATATAATTTTCAATGCTGTTCACCTGCTGCGCTTCCCCGGCGTTCAGTTCTGCTTCATGCAGGTACACCGCTTCTATGTGGTCCACCTGCATTTCCTTGTATGTAATTTCACAACCGCAATACCCGCAGTGCCCGTTCAAGCTGTCATACACCTGCTGCCGCACCGCCTTTGGAATTGCTTTTCTTTTACTGCTGGCACCCGGCGTCACCTCCTGCCTGTTCTGGTGTGTCCGTTTCGGTCACGTCGTCAATATCAAAGCACTGGTCCCACAATTCTTGCAGGCTTGTTTTCTGCTTCCATGTGAACCCAGCTTTGCTTCTGCGTCTACCCATTTCCGCATTGCTTCCGGGTGCCGCTTCATGTTCTCCATGACCTGTTCATTTTTCGCAAATATGCACATCATGCAGCTGCAACGGTCAATGTATTCATAGCACGGGTGCGGGTCCAGTCCCAGACGCTTTCCAAATTCAAACATCTTGCCTTTTCGTAGTCCAGCACTGGGCGCAGCCAGTGACATTCAAACTTGCCCTTGCGCTCTGTTTTCAATGTCGTGCTGTGATACTCACATTCTGGCAGCTTTGCACGCCCTCTGCTTTCGTCCCTGCGTTCCCCAGATATGAACAAACACTTTTCACCCAGTATGTCCCGGTGCGTTCTTATCCAGTGGTCTGTCACCGCCGTTTTCAGATACGCCGTACACCAGCGGTTCTTGCTGTCCGGGAACTTCAACCGCTCATTCAAAAGCAGATATAAAGTCTTTCGGTGCTTTCAGCAATATTGGTTTCAATCCCAGAACCTTTGCAGTCTTGAAAACAACGCTTCATTCACGCTGTATTCTGCGCCAGTGTCGCAGTACAGCAGGAATATTTTCCGGCGCAAAGTTCTGTGTTGCCCAGTAAATAGCGCCCGTGCTGTCAATCCCGTGCTGTATGAAACAATAACGGAAGTATACCCGCACTGCTTTTCTGGCGGCACCAGTATTTTTGTTCTTGCCATGCCCTATACCTCCATTGCCACTTCTTCAAGTTTCTGTTTCATGGTTTCATACTGTATCTGCAAATCCTTTATGTTTTCACTGGTTCCACACCCGGCGCAATCCTCTGTGTGAGTATGTGGACAAACTGTGCATAGCTCCATTTCGTCTTGCAGGTTGTTTGCTATCACTCCCAGCGCAAAGGCAAGTCCCCAGCACTGTTTCAAGTCAATTTCCGTTATGTCCACCGTGCCGCCTGCTGCCCGGCTCACTTCTTCGTCTGTTATGCCGTAACGCTTTTTAAGGTGTCATACATCAGCTGCGCTGTTGCCTGTTCCCCGCCCACGCCACGTTCCGCAAGGGCTTTTATCTTTATCAGCTTTGCAATGATTTTCTTTCTGTCTTCACTCAATCTTCTTCCACCTCCGGTTCTCCAATCAGTGCCCGTGGCGGTCTTCTCTTGTCAAGCACCTGTGAATACCACGCAGCCTTTTTCAACATTCGCTTTTCTTCGTCGGTTCTCGGCGCAGGTCCGTTGTTCTCTTTGTAGCAACGGGCGGTCTTGTCCGGGTAAAGGTTGTTGCCGCTTCTGAAAGCTACCATGAACGCTTCCAGTTCCCGCTTCAATTCCGCTTTGTAGAAATTGAAAAGCAATGTGATTTCTGCTGCTTCAATCTCTGTACAATCGCAGCCACGCTTCTTCCTGCGGCTGTATTTGCCCGTGTAAATGTGATATGTCGTGCCGCCCGTGACCTTGTAGAAAATCTGGGTCAGCAGTTCTTCTTCCAGTTCCGTTGCATAGCCGAACCAGTGAAGCGTTACTGCGTCCAGCATGATTTCTTCGTCTTCCAGTTCGTATCTGGCTTTTAAGTCCTCATACATACGCATTGCGGTTTCTTTCTCGCCGCCTACTCCACGTTCTGCCAATGCTTTAATTTTCTTTAGCTTTGCAGCTATCTTTTCCCGTTGTATCTGGTCCATGTTCTCTACCTCACATACTGCCACGACTGCGGCGCACGCTTCATTCCCAGTTCTTCCAGCGCCACTGCCTGTGGATATTCCTTGACGGCTGTTATCTCCCAGCCATACACCTTGTTTCTGCCCGCCGCATAATTGTGAATGTCATGTGCTGGCACCCGGCTTTTCTTTTCTGCTTCTTCAAAGTTCTTGATTTCCAGAACTTCCGGGCAGACAAATTCACCGACTACGCCCACGCCGCCTGTGACATACACCAGCACCCGGAACGGCGCTTTGCATTGCGGCTTTGACTTCCGCAGTTCAGAACCTTTTCACCTGCTGCCATTTTCTGCCACCATTTCTGGTGCAGTGATAGGACAACAACTGCCATTTCCTGCAATTCTGGCGTCTGCCATGCTTTCTTTTCGTTCTCCATGCCTTATTCCTCCAAAATCACGGATAAATAACAGCTGTTGCAGCTGCCCTATGTCATATTGTCCCAGCTGTTCAACTGGTATCTGCTCCGGCAGTTCCATATGTTTGCCCAGTCCATCTTTTCTGTGCGCTTGTACGTTTCCATATCCAGCCCAAAGCGTTTCACCCGGCGCAATGGGTTTATTGTCCCGTGTGCAAAGTTTGCCGCTTAGCCACGGTATATCACCTGCCCGGCAGCGTTGATGATAACCAGACGGTCACTGGTCGTCATTTTCTCTATCAATTCACCTAACTGCACTTTTTATCCTCCTTTCTGCCCTTTTTGGGCTTCTTTTCCACATTTTCAAGTAAATATGCCACCCGGTTTGTTCATAAAACACGGGTTCGCGTGAAACAATGTCATAATCACTGTAAATCTTTTTAAATTCTTCCAGCCCGCCGTCTGGTGACTTCGCCAGCTGCTCTACCTTGCGTTTGCTGTACTTGAAATCATTGCACTTTTCCGTTGGGTCTGACAGATTGCGGCTATACTTCCAGTGGTTCTGGTCACGCTGCCGCTTTTCCCCTCCGTCCTCTCTGGTTGTTTCCGGGCGGTCAAGGTTCCTGCTGCTTGAATAGCGTTTCTTTCCCTGCGGGTCTTTCACAATATACTTGCAAAGCCCTCTATGCCGTTCTCATTCATTTTGCAGGCGGTCTAACCAGCCCAGCTGCTTTATACTGGCTCTATACTCTGGGTCGTCTGTCTTCTTCCAGTTGATACGGTCTTTCGTCCACATCAATTCCACGTCGTCACGGTCTAAACCGCCGTTCATAATGATATGGTGATGTATTCTTTTAAGACACTGACCATCCTTGCTGTACTTGTATTCTGTTACCAGTATGTATTTAGGGGTTCTAACCCAGCTTCTTTCTGCGGTATGCTATTCTCCGCAGGTAGTTTGTCACAATGTTTTCTGCTTCCTCTACTGTTCCCGGCAGGTTCTCTGCGCTATATGTGCAACTTATGCAGGTCCCCTATGTGGAAGTTGCCATTTCCCAACTGTACCAGATAGCGTTTAGCGTTCTTGTCGTTCAAGTCCTTTTGCTTTGGGGCATTAACCTTTCTTTTTCTTACCCTCTTTCCTCTGCTTGCCTGCTCTCTGCTGCTTCTGTTCGTGGTATTATATCCACTTCTATACTCTGCGCAGTCTATCTTCTTCTCCCTTATGAACACCACTGCACTTCCTTTTCTGTCCTATACCGTTTTAAGCGTATAAGGGTATACCAGAAGTGGGGTGGGGTTCTTCTTCTCCTCTTATCCCTCCTGTTCATTATCCATACAGCGTATATATATTTATATATTTCGTAGGAATGTTAATACCCCATACAAGCCCGTTTAACAGGTTTGAAACCCGCTATTTTCAAAGGCTTTCGCCCTCTAAAATGTTTGACTTGTAGCCGCCAGTATGGTATAATAAACGTGTATTGAATTATTAACATATTGACTTTTGAAAGCCTTTGATTTTGTGTTTCCGGCACAGCTTCAAAGGCTTTTGCTTGCCATTTTATAATGCTTTATATAACTCGTTTGCGGCTCTCACCGCAGCCCGATTTTCTGCCCATCTTCCGCTCTGTATGGACTTTCCGCCCTAAAATCTGTAACCGCCGGTATAATTATCTTGTGCATATTACCGTCAAAATTGATTTCCGCTGGCTTCCTTCAAAGGATTTGCGGCTTTGTCGGAAATATTCGTCATTCGTTCTTCCTGCGTGTTTCCGCACCCGCTTTCAGTAAATCAGTTACCAGTTCCCAGCTTTCCAAGAATAAAGCGGAACGGACACATTGTCGTCGACGAGAGAACGAGGGATGCTCAAGCCCAGCGCACCAGCACCACCGCTGGAAGTGTAGTTGAAACTCGAACCCGGAGGCACGGCTTCTTCAAGTTCGTTGTCTGCCCATATTCCGGCTGTTTCGTTCTTCCAGTCATGCGGTACAATTCCCAGCTTGTACGCAATTTCTGGCATTTCTTCCAGTTCTTCCAGCTGCAAGTCTGCCATGTGGCAGCCCTCCCAGTTTTCTTCGATTTCTTCCGCAACGGACATTACCACATCACCAGCACTGTTGCCGTACAGCTTCAACGGTCTGCCGTTCACCTCTGCAACGGTCCAGTCTGGCTTTCTGTGTAGCCCTCAACTGCTGCGTCGTTGTTCGGCGTGTATTCCACAACGCCTTTGTGCAGACGCAAGCCCGTGACCCATTCCCAGAAATTACCGCAAAGACCAAACACGCCGTCTGCTGTTCCGTCATGGGACCATGAGGGGGTCGCACCCGGTCAGCGTGCGTCCGGCGCTGTCGTATCTCACGCCGCTTTCCTGCTCATTCTTTGAGTTGCTGCCGTAGTTTGTATTACCGCCGATTGTGTGCCCCAGTTCCTCTGCTTCATGCAGTAGATAGACAAACTCTGTATTTGTCATAAGGTGCCAGCCCTTGCCTTTTCTTCCGCAGGCTGCCGCCGCTTCATCATAACTGATAGTGTGTTTTGGCTGCTGGTAAGGTAAGGACGCCGGGACGCCCTTAATCATGGTGTTGGTGAACTGCGACACCAGAACCGCAGGAACAATCTTGTTTCTGATTTTGAACAGTTCCGGCACGTCCTCCGGCTCATAGGTCCTCGGCTCCATATAAAACATGGTCATGTAGTTTGGCAGTCCTGCACTGTCCATGACAATGACTGCTTTTTCTTCACAAATTCTTTCATTTTGTGGCTTTCCTCCTTGTATCTGGTATGATTTTTATTTGAACAGCCTTGCTGCTATTCACTGCTATTGACTTTTGAAAAACCTTTGTTTCTGCTGCTGCCCGGCGCTCACGCTGACTGCTTTTCTTTCTTCTCCGGCTCTGGCTGTGTCACTGTCACGGTGACTTTCACGCCCTCCCGCTTGGATATAATCAGCGCCAGCGTTTCAAAAAGCGCTGGGCATTGAATGTTCCTTGTACTTCCATTCCTGCGCCCTCCTTTATACGGACTGCGGCGCAATTTTCTGTGCCATGCCCTTTGCAAATCTTATGCCCTGCATGAACACCAGAAAGTCTTTCTTTTCCTGCGGTTCAAGTTCCCCAGAAAGCCATGACCTCTGTTGCTTCCTGCTGGTTTTCAGTTGCAATCATGGTTTCCATGTTTTAACTTCTGTCATGGTCTGTTCCTCCTTTCATGCTGTGGTTTCGCAAGCGGTAAACGCTTCTGTTGTAGCGGTTACTGCTTGTTTAACTATATATTATAGCGGTTACTGCTATTTGTCAACCCTTTTTCCGTTTTTTATATTGACTTTTTAGCGGTTACTGCTATTCTTTAAACATAAAAGAAAGGCGGTGAAGTCAAATGACTATCAATGAACGTGTGAAGCATTTTAGAAAAGATGTTTTGCGCATCAGCCAGACTGAATTTGCAGTAAGTCTGGGAATGAAGCAAACTGGCGTCAGCTACATGGAACGGACGGCTCAACCGTCACTGACCAGACAATCAAGGCAATCTGTCTTCTTTATAATGTGAATGAAGAATGGTTGCGCACTGGTTCTGGTGAAATGTATATACAGCCGGACACATTCAGCCTTGACGACTTCGTGAAGTCTAAAGGTGCCACGGGTCTTGAATTGGAAATCATAAAGACGTACTTTGAACTTGACCCAGAAATTAGAAGAACTGCCGTGGAATTTTTCAAACGCAGGCTTGTTGCTGCTGTTACTGCGGACCCTGCATTGTTAGTTCCAGACAATCCAGAAGATTTAGAAGCCCAGTGCCCGCCCGTTGACACTGGCAGTGTTTCGGGACAGACGCCGGGTGATAACGCACCCAGCGTCCCCGCTATTTACAAATTATAAGTTGCGTTGCTCCATTGAAATCTAAATTATAATAAATAGTGTTTATGCTGCTGTAATAGATTGCGTACACTCTGCAATCATACCAGTGTATATATTTTTTATCATGTGTGACCACCTTTCCAGCGTGGCAAGGCTGGGCGCACTCACTATTATAATTTCTATGTTTTGTGGATATTCGCAAGAAAGGTGGTTTTATATGGGTTTACGTTTCAGAAAAGCGTGAAAATTGCCCCCGGCGTCCGTCTTAACATCAGCAAGAAAAGCGTTGGTATAAGTGCGGGCGTCAATGGGTATCGTAAAAGTATAAACAGCAGCGGCAGGGTCACAACCAGCATAGGGGTTCCCGGCACTGGTGTTTCTTACGTTAAGACTGAGAATTTGAAAAGAAAAGACAGTCAGCAGCCGTGTTTCTTCCACTGCTGCCGCCGCCAGTTCCTCTGCTTCCTCTCCTGCTGCCGCTCCTGCTCCTGCTAAAGTTCAGAAAGCAGCGCAGCCAAAAGAGAAGCCGCCAAAGACCACGGCAGTTTTGCAGGAAAGACCAGACGCCAGCTTTGTTGTGTTCGGCGTCGTTGCTCTGGCTGGTGCCGTGTTCCTCTTTGCTTCTTCTCATGTTATTTTTCAGTTGTTGCCGCCCTGTTCGGTATCTTCTGTCTGTATAACTTTATACACATAAAGCGACACCCGGAAGACCCACGATACATCACGGAAGAACAGCTGACACGCTGGGGCAGCTGGTACACTCCGACGCAAAGACCGTTTCCCAGCTGCAAAAGCGTCCGTTCCTGTTCTGGTGGATTTAAAGAAGCGTGCTGCGTGGCATTATGAGCAGGTTTCTTCCGTTGGCTTCGGTCCAGACGTTTCATACTTCGGTCAAGCCTTGATTGACGTACAAAATCAGATTGTTGCTTTATCTGAATTTGTCATGCTGCAAGGTGATAACCCTAAACAGGATTTAGAAAACTATTCTTCTTTTGTAAGTCAGAAAATAACAGCCTTTACAGACGACATTCTGAAAGACTAATAAAACAAAATGCCCCGGTCGTGCTGGGAACACTTCCGGGCGTGCAAAGATATGTCATACCAGATACAACAATACCGTCTGCAATTTTGATTATATCACCAGCAGGCGGGAAATGAAAGGAAATGCAGGTGATACAATAGTGAAAAGATTGATTTAAGCCCGGAACTTGTCCGGGTTGCTTTATATATAAGGGTTTCCGGGGAAGAACAGAAAATAAAAGGTCTGTCACTGGAAGCCCAGCAAGAACGACTGGAAGCATACGCAAGGGAACGTGGCTGGGTCATTGTTGGAATTTACATTGACGCTGCCAAGACCGCCAGAAAGAACATTCATAAAAGAACCGACTTTCAACGCATGATGGACAGTGTGAAGCGTGATGAAGTGAATATTCTGCTTTTCTGCCGCCTTGACCGCTGGTTTCGTTCCGTGGCAGATTATTATAAAATCATGGAAGTTCTGGAAGCGCACAACTGCGACTGGAAAACCACTGATGAAGAATATGACACCACAACCGCAAACGGGCGTCTGTATATTAACGTGAAGCTGTCCATTGCCCAGAATGAAGCGGACATTGACGGGGAACGAATAGACGTTGTATTTGACAGTAAGATTGCCCACGGCACCGTTGTTTCCGGCTCTGCTCCCTTTGGCTTCCGTGTTAATGAGGAAAAGCGGCTGGAAGTTGTGCCAGAAGACGCAGCCATTGTGCAAGACGCTTTCAACTACTTTGAAACTTCGATTTCCCAGCGTGCTACTGTCCGCTATATCCGGGAAACCTACGGCGTGAACTGGTGTGACGCCACTTTCCGGCGTATGCTGAAAGAAAGCTGTATACTGGGGTGTATGACCGGGGCGGCAGGTTCAATGACCATTTCTGCCCGGCAATCATCAGCAAGCAGCAGTTTGACCGTGTGCAAGCGCTTCTGGAACGCAACGCACGTTCTGTTCCGTCTGGCAAGGTATATATTTTCACTTCCATTCTGACTTGCGCTGAATGTGGGCATAAACTGGTCGGGTACAAGTCAAGTGATTATTATTATTACCGCTGCAACCAGCATTTCCAGCGTGGGCGCTGCTCTCATAATCATTCAGCCCGTGAAGACGTCGTGGAAAAGTGGCTGTTTGAACATCTGGCAGAGGAACTGGAACGCTGCCAGCTGGAATGGGAAGTTGCCGCAGCCAAAGAAAGCGTCCGTTGCCCGCACTGATAAAGCAGCACTGAAACGGAAGCTGACCAAGTTAAAGAATTATATGTGAATGACTTAATAGACATTGAGGACTACAAAAGGGACTATCAAATATATACTGCTGCACTTAAACAGATACCGGAACCCAGCATTGAACCGCCGCCAGACTTCGCAGCCGTCCGCAGGCTCCTTGATAATGATTTCAAAACAATTTATGAGAATTTGACCCGTGAAGAAAAACGCACGCTTTGGCGTTCTGTCATTAAAGAAATTAGAATTGATAATGACCAGAATATCACGGGTGTTGTTTGGGTAGTGTTGTACTAATGTGACACTACCCGTCGGCTCATCAGCAAGAATAAGCTTTGGATTCGTAATAATGGCTCTTGCACTTGCTACCCTCTGCTTCTGTCCGCCTGACATCTGATAAGGATATTTGTTTAATACATCTTCAATACCAAGCTCTCTTGCAGTCTGTCTTACTCTTAATTCGATCTCCCTAGCCGGAACATTCTGTATAGAAAGCGCCAGTGCAATATTTTCAAATGCTGTTAAAGTATCAAGAAGATTAAAGTCCTGAAAGATAAAGCCTAACTCCTCTCTTCTGAACTTGTTAAGCTTATTTCCCTTTAACTGGGTAATTTCATTGCCTCCGACATATATCTTACCTGTAGTCACTTTATCAAGTGTTGATATACAGTTAAGAAGAGTCGTCTTTCCTGAACCGCTCGCTCCCATTATAGAAACGAACTCTCCCTTTCCAACCTCAAACGAAATATTGTCAATCGCTTTGGTAAGACTTGATTTGTTTCCATAATACTTTTCAATGTTATCAATCTTAAGTATTGTTTCCATAATAATAATTTCCTTTCATTTAGATTAATTATGTTTTACCACTTAACTAATCCGGTGTCGTTTGTTCAATATTACGGAACATTACATTTTTGTAACATTACGCCAGTACTATGTAATGATACTACTAACAGGTTTTATTGATAATTCTGCCATCTGATATCTCTATAATCTCATCAGATAGCTGGTCAAGTTCTTCTTTATCATGGCATGCAATAATTATAACCGCATCTCTTTTCTTCTGTTCATCTAATATATCATGAACCTTCTCAACACTTACCTCATCAAGTGCATTAATCGGTTCATCAAGAATGATTATATCAGGGTTTTCCATAACTGCTGCCGCAATTCCTAACTTCTGCTTCATTCCCAGAGAATACTTTCTGTAAGTCCTCTTGTCATCCGGATCAAGTCCGATATCTTCAAGTGCCTTTCTTATCTGTTCATCACCAATTCTGTTCTGAATAGATGCCAGCACCTTAAGATTCTTAAATCCTGTATAATTACCTATAAATGCAGGATTCTCAATTAACACGCCTATACTTTCTGGAAATGAGATATCTTTTCCAAGTATCTTTCCATTAATATCAATTATTCCCGAATCCGGAGTAATAAGCCCGCATATAGCACGCATAAGCATAGTCTTTCCCGAACCGTTCTTTCCTCTTAATCCATATACCTTTCCACCTGTAAATTCCAGATTGATATCCCTTAATATTGGTGCTTTCTTAATCGTTTTATTAACATCTGTTATTTTAATATACATTTTTTAATCCTCCCTCACAAGAATATCTTTTTTCTTAAATCCAATCATTCCAACCACATACACGACAATATACACAACAATGCATACTGCAGCTGACTGCCATACCTGTATTCTCTGTGCATTATACACACTGCTTCTTACCACCATCGAATTATTTCCTATCATAAGCGGATTGTTTATAAATACTGACATAACATTCCATGCCATAACTGCGAGCATGCCAATCATCGGATTCGTAAACATGGAGATTGTCATCTGAACCAGTGCTGTTACCAAAGAAACAACAACCGGCATTACAAGCATATACACTATAATCCACACGTTTGCCGCATTATCCGGAACAGATTTATTACTAATCTTTTCAAAAAGCTCATAATTAATCTTCATACTCAGGTTTCCATTGCATAATCCATATACAAATGCTGTTGCATACTGAATTGCATATACAGAAAGCACAGTCAGGCAGTTCCACAGACATTTACTGTTCCACCACAACCTTCTGCTTCTGCATTTCATAAGAAAATCAATCCCTACGCCTTCACAATCATCATTGCAATAACTGTATATCATGAATGGCACAAGAAACTGAATCAGCATCCATACAAAAGGAAATACAATCTTTCCCTCCTTAATAATAAGAACAGGATCATAGCCTCCCTGAATAAAGAATATCGTATCCATCATTCCGAATTCATGATTTCCTAATATTATCAGTACTCCGGCAAGCATAAGAACAGCAATTAAATATCTGAATCTGTCAGCATAGAAACCTCTTTCAATATCATGCCATATAACGCCTCTTATACTTTTGTTACTCATCTTCTTTTTTATATTCATAATACTCACGCTTTCTTTGAAGAATAAGACCTGCAATAATCAGAACAGCCATAATTAAAGCAGCTATGCCAAGCTTTCTGGCGCACTCTCCGTAACTATACCATGCAGCCCCGAATATAATCAGCTTATGGTAGGTAAGCGGTATAAATATATCTGCTCCTGCAAATATAATAACAGCCACACCTGATATAACATCTGACGAAAATATTATTTCAAATATAATTCCTATAAAACATGTTATTGCAATCATCAAAGCCATTAATATCCAGTAAACAAACATTACCTGCATACCTGTTACCTGACCTGCCGGCAATACATCCAGATTCATTAATTTATAACTTGAATAACTGTTCCAGTTAAAAAACACATCAAACTTAGTTGCTGCATATGCAATTGCAGCCAGTTCATATATTAATGACAACACTGCCGAATACACTATCGTACAGATACTCTGCCACAGATATATTCCTGCTCTCGAACTGTATTTCAGAATTATCATTGGATCTCTGTCGCATTTCATCATTCTCTGATTACAGACAGCTGCTATAATCATCATCAGCGGAAACACATAATTCTGTGACATACAGGTCAATACATCTAATACACACGGTGTTCCCGACACATTTCTCTGTAAAGTTCTTAAGAAAACCGTAAGCAGAACTTCCTGTGAAATAACTGCTCCTGCAATCCAGAACAGCATTTCCCTGTTAACATATCTTCTTCTTAATTCATTCCACATATTATTTACCCAATCTCACATACTTACCCGGAGTTACTGAGAAATACAACTGCCATTCTTCTTTGTTCAGCTTATCAGCATTTATGCTGTGAGGAAATGATATGCTGTGGATAAGGAAAGGTACATCTACAGTAATGCTTGTCCCCTGCTCAAACTTAGAAAAATTAACATCTTTGTTAATATCTCTTATATAATCATTAGATATTCCCTGTGAGAAAGCTCCCGATGCCAGTCTGATATCTGCATAAGGAAATCCTTTCATCTCTCCCGTTATATCTAAAGTACATTGCGCAACCATAACGTATATTTCATCCTGTGTATCACTTCTGTCTTTTCGTTTATCAATTCCATACTCATTCAAAAATCATCAATTGACATAACCTTATAGCTGTTAACACAAGCCGAATATCCGCTAAGTTCAACCTGTTCATTAATCTCATATTCAGTGACACTTCCTGTGGATACATATTATTGACTTTAACTATATAGAACGCTGCCACTCCCGCCAATATACATACTAACGCTATTATTAATATTTTCTTCTTCATATCAGATTGCATCCTTTCTTCTGCTTCGTACAAAATACGATACTGTTATCAGCACTATTAACATCACCATATCAATTATCATAAATTTCAGTTCAGAATAACGCAGTTTGGATGCTGTCAGATATTCCATAGGGCCATCTCTTCCAATAGATGAACAAACAATATAATAAAAGAAATACATCATGAATGGTGTAAGTGCGACCATAAACCTGTTATTTACAAGGTCTGCAAATATGTATGCAATACAGTTAATTAGTCCAAATCCCACAAATGCAAATAAAAATACTATAACAGCCATTGCAAATGGTGCTTCAAAAAATAAATCTCCAAAAACTGACAGTTTTGAGAAATTAAACTGTGAGCTGACCGACTCTGGCTTAAAAGCTGGCAAAATCATAGCTGTCACAACAAATGATATAACAAGCGGGAAGCTTGCCACAAAGCCACCAGCCATAAACTGGGTAAAAAGCTTTGCTTTGTAATACTTCTTTTTATCAATTCTTGTAAATATATTATTAACATAATGCTTCTTCACATCCATCAATATGCTTATAGAATATGGCAATGCTGTCAACAACGGCATAATAAAGTAATAAAGAAATACATAAGACCCCGGTCTTACCCCCATCCACTTCATATACAATCCCGGAAGCTGTATACCGCTGTATTTTCCCATTTCAAGCAGTTTATCTAATGTTTTTCTTGCTGGAATAATCTCGTTCCATATATTAAATCCAACAATAACTAATCCTATTACTACAGATATTATAAGCATCTTATTCTTAAATGCTCTTTCCAATTCTATTTTAATTAATTTATTCATTTTCTCCTCCTGGTTCATGTATGATTGCTAATGGTCTTATATATGGTGATGTCCTATCATGAAAACTCAAAGCAATTGTGTCATTTTCAACCTCTTCGTCTGTAAATATACAATATAATATTAATTTTTGTTTCACCTTTTTCAAAACTGAAATATGTTTTTCCCATTTGATTGGCTTCTGCATCAGAGCCAACCGTTCCTGCATTTTTAATAGGCGGATGTGTTCCATCATCTTTTAAACTTTCTATATACCAAACAGTCTGAAAAATATTATCATATACACCAGATGTTTCGTTATCATCAACATCCTTAGTTATTTCTAATTCTACTGCTGCATAGTAATAATCTGATATAAAGTTATTATTACTATCCATGCTAGCCTTCTTATTTTCTAATCCATAATCAATCCTATTTATATCAAAGTCACACTGTCTCGATACTTTACAATCATTAACTCTTACATGAAATATGTTATAAGTACTTCTATCATTTTCATCATATTTACCAGATGTCAAAATATGCAATTTTACATCGAACTCTTCTCCATATCCAGCAATTTCTATTCCTTCATATGGTTTACTTTCTGTAGAATCATTTTTAACATTTACTGTAGTCTTCTCTGTCTCTTCCTGACTTGTTGCAAGTGTCGGCATTTCTTTTGTCAGCTTATCAAGCGTACCATTCTTAACACCTATTAGAATTGACAACAACAATACTGATATAATGCCTATACTAATTACTGCACTTTTTATTTTCTTCTTCATTTTTTCCCTTTTTAATCAAGAGATTGTATATTATTATCTGATATACAATCTCTTTTTTACAAACAATTTAATCAGATTTTATACACTATCTGGACTCCATAAAAACCAACTGAATATTCAGCCCTGTATTACTTTCACACTTTATTGCTGCTCCATCATATCCATTTTCTTTTACATAATTGTACATCCATATCTCATCACTTGGAAAAACATCATAATCAATCAAATCAAAATCTTCATAATAATTATGAGAATCATTACCATCTGAGCCAACAAGTGATGCATTAAATGAATAATCATTTGATGAATAAACACCTTTATATATCCACAAGATGTATCTTGTTTGTCTCTTCCTCTGGTATAATCCAGATACTCCCCGCAGATTCATCAAATGACATATGGGCATACTCATCTGTGCAATTATTAGCCCACACTACACCACCACCAATTGACATTACCATTGCTCCTGCTGCGACCACTGTCATCAGCTTTCCTGTTAGTTTCTTTAAATCCATAAAGAAATCCTCCTTAGATTTTAATCAGATACATAAGTACCTGTCTGCTTCAATGTATCTTTTATATTTATCAATTTCAATAGTCCATGCACAAGCGGTCGTTTTTTGACACAAGTGGTAAATATTTCATGAAAATGCCCTATCTAATTTGTCTCTGGTTCATGTATGATTGCTAATGTTCCTTTGCATGGTGACCCCTCAATATAAAAATCTATTGCTAATATTTCATTCTCAAATTCTTCATCTGTTATAAGATAGTATAATGTTATTGTTTTTGTTTCACCCTTTTCAAGATGAACATTTCCATGAGTATTGTCTGAACTTATCCCAACATTTTCATAATTTTCAATTTTATTATATGTACCATCTTCATTCAGTTTTACAGAATACCATAATGTATGGAATTCATTATCATTATCTAATATTATATCATTATCATTAATATCTTTAGTAACCTCTAACTCTATCATTGCATAGTAATAATCTGATATAAAATTATAATCTGCATCAATACTATCTTTCTTATCGTCTAGTCCAAATCTTATTCTATTCACATCAAAATTACATTCTCTGGAAATATTAACGGTTCTAACAGATATATAAAATACATTATATGTTTTCCGATTATTTTCATCATATTTATATCTTATATCATCATCCCTCAATTCAAACTGCTGACCTATATACGCCACATCTCTTTTACTTAAGTTTTCTTCTCTTGCAGAATCATTACCTGTATTGTTTTGATTTTCATTTTGTATATTTGTCTGTTCCTGTTTTGTTTCAAGTGTCGGCATTTCTTTTGTCAGCTTATCTATTGTTCCATTCTTAACACCTATTAGAATTGACAACAACAATACTGATATAATGCCTATACTAATTACTGCACTTTTATTCTTTTTTCATGATATTTCCTTTTCAAAGTAGAGATTGTATATCCATTACCTGATATACAACCTCTTTTCTAGCAGATAATTATATCAGAGCCTATAATTTAATTAGATACATAAATACCTGTCTGCTTCAATGTATCTTTTATATTTATTAATTTCAATAGCATATGCACAAGCGGTCGTTTTTGACACAAGTGGTAACTATTTCATAAAAATGCCCTATCTAATTTGTCTCTGGTTCATGTATGATTGCTAATGAATTCTATAAATGGTGAATTTCTTAGATGAAAATTCAATGCAATTATGTCATTCTCAACTTCTTCATCTGTAAATATACAATATAATATTAAATTTTTGTTTCTCCTTTTTCAAAACTAAAATTTGTTTTTCCAATTTTATTGGCTTCTGCATCTGAACCAACCGTTCCTGCATTTTAATAGGTTCAAATGTTCCATCGTCATTCAAACTTTCTATAAACCATGAAGTCTGGAAAACATTATAATAATCATCCACATCATTATCATTAATATCTTTAGTTAATTCCAATTCGATAGCTGCATAGAAATAATCTGATATAAAATTATTATTATCATCCATGCTGTCTTTCTTATTTGCCAAACCATAATCAATCCTATTTATATCAAAATCACACTGTCTTGATATTCTACAATCTTTAACTCTTACATGGTATACATTATATGTAGTCCTATCGTTTTCATTGTACTTACGATCTACAGATATTTCTCTCCTTATTTCAAACTCTTCCCCATATCCAGCGACTTCTATTCCTTGATAAGGTTTACTTTCTGTAGAATCATTTTTACATTTTCTGTTGACTTTTCTGTCTCTTCCTGTTTTGTTGCAAGTGTCGGCATTTCTTTTGTCAGCTTATCTAGTGTACCATTCTTAACACCTATTAGAATTGCCAATAACAATACCGCAATAACAACTATACTTATTACTGCACTTTTATTTTCTTCTTCATATCTTCTCCCTATTAGAATGCTCCTTAAATTTTAATCAAATGCATGAGTACTTAACTTATTTAATTTGTCTCTGGTTCATGTACGATTGCTAATGTTCCTTTATCCGGTGACCCATAAATATGAAAATCTATTGCTAATGTTTCATTTTCAAATTCTTCATCAGTTATTAGAAAATACAATGTTATTGCTTTAGTTTCCCCTTTTTCAAAATATACATTTCCATGCTTATCCGGTACATCTGAACCAACAGCTCCGCTATTACTGATACGCTGTAATGTTCCATTGCTATCTATCTTTCCTATATACCACATTGTCTGGAACATACTTATTTCTCCATCAGGCGGTACATCATGATCATTAATATCTTTGTTAACATTTAATTTCACAGTTACATAATAATAGTCTGATATGAAATTATTATTATCATCCATGCTGTCTTTTTTATTTGTCAAACCATAATCAATCCTTTTTATATCAAAATCACATTCTCTTGATATATCTACTGACTTTACGGTTACATTGAAAACATTATATGTATCTCTATTATTTTCATCATATCCATACCTTATATCCCAATCTATTAATTCAAACTCCTGTCCTATATTTACTATATCTCTTTTTCTAGAATTTCTTACCCTAGCAGAGTTGCTACTGCTTTCATTTTTTTCAGACTCGTTTTCTGCTGACTTCTCCGTTTCTGTCTGACTTGTTGCAAGTGTCGGCATTTCTTTCGTCAACTTATCTAGCGTACCATTCTTAACCCCTATTAGAATTGCCAATAATAATACTGCTATAACTGCTATACTTATTACTGCACTTTTTATTTTCTTGTTCATATCTTCTCCTTATACTAGAAAGACTGTACATTGAATTTCATCAACATACAGTCTTAATGTAATTCCCTATTCACTTCTTTTCAAGAACATATGCACAAGCGGTCGTTTTTTGACACAAGTGGTAATTATTTACTAAAAAGATTAGCTGATTTAATTTTCTTCTGGTTCATGTACGATTGCTAATGTTCCTTTGCATGGTGACCCATAATAATGAAAATCTATTGCTAATGTTTCATTCTCAAATTCTTCATCTGTTATAAGATAGTATAATGTTATTGTTTTAGTTTCACCCTTTTCAAAATGTACATTTCCATGAGTATTGTCTGAACTTGACCCTACATTTTCATAATCCTTAATTTTATTATATGTACCGTCCTTATTAACCTTAACACTAGTCCATAATGTTTGTAAATTATTATAATCATCTGCAAACATTTCATTGTCATTAATATCCTTGGTTACTTCCAATTCAACCGTCATATAATAGTAATCCGATATAAAATTATCATTATTATCCATACTATCTCTTTTTGTACTCAATCCGAAATCAATTCTATTAATATCAAAGTCGCATTGTCTAGAAATATTGACGCTCTTAACAGTTATATAAAATACATTATAAGTTTCTCGATTATTCTCATCATATGTATATTTTACGTCATTATTTCTTAATTCAAACTGCTGACCAACATTTGCTATATCTCTTCTGCTAGAATTTCTTATTCTCACAGAGTTACTGCTTTCATTTTTTTGAGACTCATTTTCTGCTGACTTCTTTGTCTCTTCCTGTTTTGTTTCAAGTGTCGGCATTTCTTTTGTCAGCTTATCTAGCGTACCATTCTTAACCCCTATTAGAATTGACAATAATAATACTGCTATAACTGCTATACTTATTACTGCACTCTTTATTTTTTTCTTCATATCTGCTCCCTTTTAGAAAAAAGATTGTATATATATTATGATATACAATCTTCTTTCTAATAAATAATTTAATTAAACTTTAGACACTATCTGGACTCCATAAAAATCCAACTGAGTAATCATCCCCTGTATTACTCTCACACTTTACTGCAGCATAATTATATCCATTTTCTTTGACATAGTTATACATCCATATCTCATCTCCTGGATTAACATCATAATCAATCAATTCAAAATCTTCACAATATCCCGTTTCATCCACCCCAACAAGTGTTGCATTAAAAGAATATCCGTTCGATGATTCTATACCTTTGATATATCCACATGATGTATCTTCTTTCAATCTACTAGACGTATAATCCAGATACTCCCCCGCAGATTCATCAAATGACATATGGGCATACTCATCTTTGCAATTATTAGCCCACACTACACCACCACCAATTGACATTACCATTGCTCCTGCTGCAACTATTGTTGTCAGCTTTCCTGTTAGTTTCTTTAAATCCATAAAGAAATCCTCCTTAGATTTTAATCAGATACATAAGTACCTGTCTGCTTCAATGTATCTTTTATATTTATCAATTTCAATAGCCCATGCACAAGCGGTCGTTTTTTTGCACAAGTGGTAATTATCTTGTTTTAAAAAACTTATTTAATTTGCTTATGGTTCATGTACGATTGCTAATGGACCTATAAATGGTGAATTTTTAAGGCTAAAACTTATAACAAGTTTATCATTTTCGACTTCTTCATCCGACAATATATAATATAATGTTAATGTTCTTGTTTCTCCTTTTTCAAAGCTAAAATTTGTTTTTCCAATTTGATTAGTTTCCGCATCAGAGCCAACACATGCACTAGTTTTAAATGACTGTGTTGTTCCATCGCTATTCAATTTTAATATAGACCAAGTCGTCTGAAAAACATTCATATAATCCATCACATCATTATCATCAATATCCTTTTGTTATCTCCAATTCTACTGTTGCATAATAAAATCTGATATAAAATTATTGTTTTCATCCAAACTTTTTCTTATTATCCAATCCAAAATCCAACCTGTTAATATCAAAATCACACTGTCTCGATATCTTGCAATCATTAACTTTTTACATGATATATATTATATGTAGTTCTATCATTTTCGTCGTACTTACGGCCATCTATTTTTCTACGTATTACAAACTCTTCTCCATATTCAGCAACCTCGATTCCATCATAAGGTTTACTTTCTGTAGAATTATTTCTCGCATTTACCGTTGCCTTTTCTGTCTCTGCCTGATTTGTTGCAAGTGTCGGCATTTCTTTTGTCAGCTTATCTAGTGTACCATTCTTAACACCAATTAGAATTGCCAATAATAATACTGCTATAACAACTATACTTATTACTGCACTCTTTATTTTCTTCTTCATATCTTCTCCTTATACTAAAAAGACTGTACATCCATCAATGTACAGTCTTAATGTAATTCCCTATTCACTTGTTTTCAATAGCATATGCACAAGCGGTCGTTTTTTGACACAAGTGGTAATTATTCTTTATCTTTCTTAACATATTTGGTCGAAAGGAATATATGACATGTTACCTTTCCTTCCTTTTCCTCATACCTGATTTCCCCATTATATTTGGCAACAATATCCCTTATGCTCTTCGTACCAATTCCATGATTATTCTTATCAAGCTTAGTAGTCAGGAACGGATTCTTTCTGTTAAGAAATGTTTCTTTAACAGGATTTTCCACATCCATAAATATTCCACCTCTGCTTGTTATCTCAACATTGACATACGGATCACTGCATTTTGCTGCTGCCTCAATGGCATTATCAATTACATTTCCGGCAAGAATACACATATCTATATCATCAATCAGTCCAACCTGACCAAGTACCATACATGTAAATGCTATATTCTGCTTTTCACATTTATCATTCTTATCATTAAGAATATAGTTGAGCGTTCTATTATCACAGTATTTTCTATAAGCATATGAATTGATTTTCTCACTCATAATATTCTTTAAGAAATCTTCTGCCTTATCATAATTGTTGTCATCCATATAACCAATTGCAGAAGTCAGGCACTGCTTAAGGTCGTGTCTTAACTTTCTGCTTTCTTCATACATTTTCTGGACACGTTCAACCTCAAACTGTTCGTTAGCATATTCTATCCTTTTATTAATCTCCTCTGTCCTGTTAAAAAGTCCTGCATCCAATGTCCGATTATTTCAAATGTTAAAACTGTCACAATTAATATTCCAGCGGTCTCTACCCCATAATTATATGTGTCATATATGCCTGTTCCAAAGAATAATCCCGCCAGCACTGAACTTACACATATCTGTATGAACATCATTTCCAGATTATCCAATTCCCTGTATTTTATAATTACTGCAGACAGATAGACTACAAACATATATAATTCCACAATCAGATATACGATACATATTGCTATTATATCAGCCTGATTAGCAGATAATATGGCTATGCCGATACAATTTATCAGTGATATTTCCAGTAGTACCTTAATTGTTATCTGTTCTATATACTGTACAATCAGAATGGCAATGATAATCATTAGTTCCATTATCACCCATGGATTGATTCCATAATATGTCATTATATAGACTGCTGCCCCTGCACCCACTAACAGAACCATCTTAATCACATGTATTATATTATCTCCCGTCAGCTTCCTTATCTTGTCCATAATAAATATTACACCTGTATTCATTACACACAGGAATACACATGTAAGCACTATATTAATTATATCCATCATACCTGTTTCCTACCTGTTATTATCAAACATGAATTTTCTGTATTCTTCTATGACATCTTTCTTCCTGCGCCTGCTTATAGGAACACGCTCGTTATTATACATCACAAATACATCGTTATCTTCATCAATGCACTTAATATATTTCATATTAATAAGCACTCCCTTGCTTGACTGCACAAATCCATATTTTTCAAGCTCTGCAACATGCCTGGTATATGAATCTGCCAATAATATTTCTCCTTTAAGACTTTTGACACATATCTTCCTTTTTCTGCGTTGCAATTGAAACAACCCTGTCAACATAGAATTTCTCTCCACCCAGTTCTATTACCTGCCTCATCTTTATCAGTTTATCAACTATCTTTACCATCATTCTTGTAAATTCACGGTCAAATCTGTCTTTAACTATATACCCAAGCGGTCTGAATCTGAATGCTTCATAAACCAGATTCTCATGAGATGTAACAAATATTATAATTGCGTCATTATTCATTAATACTATCTGTTCCGCAATATCAAATCCATTCTCCTCACCCAGTTCAAGGTCAAGAAACACCATATCGTAAGCATTGTCAGGATAATTATTAATAATTGTCTGACCATCATTGTAGATATCTACCTGACAATCCTCACCCTGAAAATACTGCTTAAATACGTCTTTTATTGTCGTCCGCTCCTTCTCACAGAACGCTCTGTCATCATCACATACTGCCACTTTCATTGCTGTCTGTTATCTCCTTATAGAAATCATTCTTGTAAAATGTAATCTTCACCCGTGTATATTCGCCCTTTACCGACTCAATGGTTATGGCATGTCCTAACTTGTCACAAAGCTTCTTTACAATATAAAGTCCCATTCCTGTTGCCTTGGAGAACTCTCTTCCATTCTCCCCTGTAAATGATTTGTCAAAACTCTCGGCAAATCTGACGCATTTATGCCAATTCCATTATCCAGTATTTCAAGGACAACACATTTTTTATCCTCTGCTGCCGACATCTTTATATACGACTCTGCCTTTGTCTTATCCTTGTACTTTATGCTGTTATTCACTATCTGGTTAAGCATGAATTCCATCCACTTTGCATCTGTAAGAACAATCCTGTCTGCATTGCTCACTTCAAATGTGATATCATTTTCAAGCAGATCATACTTATTCTTTAATGCTACATTACTTATAATCTTAGACAGTCTGGCATCGTTAATTATATAGTCTTTTTTCTGCATTTTCGCTTCTCACATAATAAAGAATCTGCTCAATATAGTTATTGATTCTGCGAATCTGCGTATTCATCCTGTCCGCAAATTCTTTATCACATTTATCCATGTTATTATGAAGCATAAGTGTAAGTGAGGCTATCGGAAGCTTTATCTCATGAATCCACATTTCAACATACTCTTTGAACTGCTCCATTCCCTGCCTGTATCGTTTAACATTCTCCGTCATCGACCTGTCTATGTCACTCACAGAATCATAGAAAATCTGCCCTTCATAGAAAGCCGGCCTGACAAGTGTCTCTGTAATAAGATATTTTTCTTCAAGTGCAGCTATGTTAATCTCCAGTTCGTCATAGAACTTCTTTCTGTGGTAATAATCTGCCAGCACAACTGCAATATAGCATATTATCATTATACATATTTCTGCGATTATCAACTGTACAGACACCTTGAATGCCGCCATCATAAGTACGCTTATGATAAGCATTGCCACAAATATGCACACTGAATACAGTCTGTCTTTAATATATTTTCCTAACCTCATACAAGAATATATCCCTGTCCCTTTCTTGTCTCAATAACATCTTCCAGACCAATATCTTTAAATCTGCTCTTAATCTGCTTATATTCACAGTCAGCGCATTGTCATTAAGATACTCCTCATTGTTCCACAGCTCAGTCATAAGCTCATCTCTTGAAACTATATGCTCCTGTGTGATAACAGATACATGAATATTGTCATTTCATTTTTAGTAAGAGTTATCTCTTCATCCTTATACTTAATTACACCCTTGTGTGGCAGTATTTCCATTCCACGGTAAGTTGTTGTATTATCTGACTTCGCACCAAGCCTCTTAAATACTGCATTAATCTTAACAGAAGTATTGTCGGATTATACGGCTTTGTTATATAATCGTCTGCCCCATAACTCATGGAAAGCACCTCGTCAGCCTCGGAATCCCTGCTTGTAACCATAATAACCGGCACATCTGATTTACTCCTTAACTGCTGCAAAAGCATTTCCCCATTCATATACGGAATATTGATATCAAGCAGTACCAGGTCAGGCTCTGCAGCAATAATACTGTCACATGCATTTTAAAATCAGTCAGTACAACCGCTTCATACCCTGAATTTTCCAGCAGTTCCTTAAGCTCCCTGCTTATATCTTTATCATCTTCAACAATCAGAATTCTGTTCATTATAAGTTCCTCACTGCATTTTGATATAAATGTATTGTAAACTGTTTCACTAAAAGACAGAGAAAACTCAAAAGGTTTCTCTGTCTTGATTTACACTGTTCCTAAACGCCCACCGTGTTAGAAGCTGTGGCCACCGCCGCTTCTCCACCGCCGCCGGATGAGCCTCCTCCGCCACCTCCGCCTGACGAACCGCCAGAACTTGATTCTCGTGGAGAATATGTTTTGTCTGATGTGTAAATACAACATTACAATTATTAAATGCCCTGTACTCAAACAATCCATTCATAAGGCTCTTTGTTGATGCCTTCCTCTTTGAGGAGTACACGCACAATTATATAATTAATGACAACTACAATAACAACCGCAAGCAATGCATTACTTATATATTTCATTGGCTGTGCAATCTTTCTTCCCTGAAGCAGCGTATATTCCTGCTCATACACCTTCATCGCACATATATAATAGTCTGCATCAGATGCATAAGTATACACATTGTCAGTAATTGTTTCTGCATATGCCTTATTAATTGTCCTGTTAATAGCACCATTACTATGTATCCATATATTTCTGTTATCCATATCAATAACGAATATCGTTCCACTCTCAGAGCCATATTTTTCTCTGTACAAAGACTTAATATAACTTTCTGTCGAAGTGCTGTTATAGCTTATAGAGTTAAACATAACATTACCATAAGTGGTAATTAATTTCATCTTCTCAAGGAGCATGCTCTTCTCAGCAACTGATAAAAGAAATGCATCATCAACAATCACTGCTTCATAGCCTGTATCCGGATTAACATAGCAGAAATCCTGATTAGCATAATCTTCAACCTCATAGCCTGTATCAGCGTATACTCTGCCTCCTGCCAATGCGATAATTAGAACTGCTACAAGAAAGGTCAGTAAAATGTTATTTTTCTACGCATTATCATTACCTCCCTTGTAATTATCAAACTGTGGTAGTCTTCTTGTTGCAAGCACATTGTAATACTTAATAAGCTCAACAAGTGTAAACATCAGCGAAGCAAGCACAAATATAACTGCACCATAATAAAAAGGTCAGATACCGGATTAATAAGCAGAATCAGTGTTGAAACAGCCAATGCTACAAGTGCGCCTACACTTCCCGGCACATTTTTCCTCCTGATACTTCTTTATATGTCTTGCAATTACCAAGCGTAATAATAACGCCTATAGCAAAACACGCCGCACTGACGAAAAAAGAGGAACCCACTGAAAATACTGCACTAAATATAGAAAAAGCAAACATAAAATTAGGAATTCCAACCATGCATATTGCAAATATAACAACAACCTTCAACAATGGTGCCATTTTATTTTTTTCTTTCTTACTTACTCTGTTAATCCTTGCATTATTTCTGCCATCAGCCATCTGTTTTGCCAGATTATCATTATCTGTTCCGGCTTTATATCTGCGGCTGGAAAGCTTTGATTCTTCCCATGAGCCTCTATCATCAAGCTTCTGGTCCCGTCTCTTTATTTTTCCCAGTTCAAACACATACAATATAATTGTAATCAGTGCTATTACAGCTGCAACATTAAGTGTTACCTTCGGTCTTAATGTGAAGAACATATTAAGTAATATAAATATCGGAACAGCCAGAAGTGCTGACCCAGCAAAATATCTGCCAATAGAAACCGGTAAATCTGCCGATACTTTTCCAGTCTGACCATTGACCGTTGCATATGCAACTCTGTCCCTGTTCCTATACGACAGAAACCACACTGGATACAATGTCCTGTCAACAGACTCAATCACCGCATTACATTTTGATTTAATAGTACTTTCTGTTTCATGAAGTGATACCCCTCCGAGCGGGATATTATTGGATACATAATCATATGTCTCTTCACCAGCCATATCAATTGCATCATTCATATAAACATCACACCCTACATCTGCCGTATCAGCATAAAATCCGCTAAGAAATGCCGGCGTAAATCCCGCCATATTCTTAACATCATACGGTGCAATCGCCTCACTTATATTATCATCAAATGAAGATGACGCATCAAACGATATTCCCTTATACTGACAGTCCATATCACCGTTAATACTAAAGTGGTCCGTATAAATGTAATCTCCCCGTCTTTTGCTTTTCTCTCCTCTTAATACAACATGACCTTTCTGTGATACATGATAAGCCCAGTATGGCATATAGATTCCCCTGAAACCATCAATATATTTTTCATCTTTTAATTCCTTAGGTGCAAACCATGCACGCTTCATCATCTTCTTATATTGATTCTTACAATCCTGCTTGGTTTTGCTAAACGGAATAATATATCCCGGACGGAGTTCTTTGGAAATTCTGCTTTCCAGAACTGTAGATGCTCCACAGAAGCTGCAGAAATCAGCAATCGTATTATCTGTACTCATAATTTCACCGCCACACTGCGGACACTTGAATACCGTAACATCATACTCCTTATTTTCTTCAGCCGAATTTCCTTCTCCAAGCTTATATGGATTATAATGTGTATTACAATGCTCACATAACATCGACTGTGACGATATATCGAAAATTAACCGTCCGCCACAATTAGGACACTGATACATTCATTCTCTCCCCTCATATGTAATAACTTAATTGAAAGTTATGCTAATTGTAGCACCCATTATTACTCTTTTCAAACCCACATTTAGTATGAAAACGCACAAAAAAAGCAGGTCCTGCGACCTGCCTGCATACATTATATTTTATATTGCTCTTTCAAAACTGCACATTAAAATTCTTTCATCCGATTACTCTTAAGAATAACTCTCTTTGTTCTATCCAAACCGTCTTAACCTTTTCTCTTGGTTAAGCCCTCGACCTATTAGTACAGATCAGCTCCATATGTCACCACACTTCCACCTTCTGCCTATCTACCTCGTCGTCTTCAAGGGGTCTTACTAACTTATGTTATGGGATATCTCATCTTGAGGGGGGCTTCACGCTTAGATGCCTTCAGCGTTTATCCCGTCCCGACTTGGCTACCCGGCTATGCATTTGGCAATGCAACCGGTGCACCAGAGGTCAGTCCATCCGATTATCTCGTACTAAGGACAGCTCCTCAGATATCCTACGCCCACGCCGGATAGGGATAGGAACGCTGTCGACGTTCTGAACCCAGCTCGCGTACCGCTTTAATGGGCGAACAGCC
>SCPP01000040.1_pt1 | contig 93869 bp, 131 predicted proteins | sample 6106811 | NCBI WGS metagenome assembly SCPP01 (sample SAMN10720449, study PRJNA508395) | human gut metagenome | isolation source: Participant 2 stool, 15 month | host: Homo sapiens | collected 2018 | reverse complement strand
GATGATACACCAATCATCCAGGGTTCAGCTCTAAGGCTCTGAAGATCCTAACAGCGAATGGGGTGACAAGATTCTGAACTTATGCACACAATCGATGAGTATGTCCGATCCAGAGAGATACAGATAAGCCATTCCTTATGCCTATCGAAGATTCTCTATCACAGGTCGTGGTACAGTTGCTACTGGTAGAGTAGAAAGAGGTGTTCTTAAGGTTAACGAGGAAGTTGAAATCGTTGGTATTCATGAAGACATCCGTAAGGTTGTTGTTACTGGTATTGAAATGTTCAGAAAGCTTCTTGATGAGGCAGAACCAGGTGATAACATTGGTGCACTTCTTAGAGGTGTTCAGAGAGACGAATCGAAAGAGGACAGGTTCTCTGCAAGCCAGGTTCAATCACACCACACCACAAGTTTACAGCTCAGGTTTACGTACTGTCAAAAGATGAAGGTGGTCGTCACACTCCATTCTTCAACAACTACCGTCCACAGTTCTACTTCAGAACAACTGATGTTACTGGTGTTTGTGAGCTTCCAGCTGGTACAGAAATGTGCATGCCTGGAGATAACGTAGAGATGACAGTTGAACTGATCCATCCAGTAGCTATGGAGGAAGGTCTTCGTTTTGCTATCCGTGAAGGTGGTAGAACAGTTGGTTCTGGTGCTGTTGCAACAATCATTGAATAATTATCGCGAAAGCAATCGAATAGCTGCCTGAAAAGGCGATGATAATAAAGGGACTTACGTGCTTGCACGTAGGTCCCTTTGTTCTTTGTCAAGGGTGGGGTAAAATCGGTTCTTTGCTCTTATAATTGAAGATAGAGAATAGGAATGTTATAATATACATATACGGTATTGTGAAATTATATTATAAGGAGAGTTATATGCATAAGCATTATACTAAGAGGTAATTCGGGAAGTGGCAAGACGACAGTTTCCAAGGAATTACAGAAAAGTTTGGCAAAATACTATGTACATATCTCAGGATATGGTAAGAAGACAAATTCTTATGGTCGATGATGGAAATGATACACTGGCTTTGCCTCTTATGAAAGAAATGCTGTCATATGGAAGCAGGAATAGTGAGGTTGTTATATTAGAGGGCATAATGTATGCTGATTGGTATAGAACTTTATTTGTGCAGGCAAAGGAACTGTATCGGGATAATATATATGCATATTATTTTGATATTCCATTTGAAGAAACAGTGAGGCGGCATCAAATGAGAGATAAATGTAATGAATTTGGTGCTGAAGCTATGAGAAAATGGTGGCGGGAGAAGGATTATTCGGATGTGCTGGATGAAAGAATTATTGGGCAGGAATATGATAAAGATAGTATAGTCAATAAAATATATTGTGATGTGATGGGAGTGTAACGATTGATGAAATTAGGAAAGTATCATTTTATTATAGTAGGTTCGGGCTGGCGTTCACTTTATTATGTAAGGATAGCCAAAGCAATGCCGAATGTATTCTGTCTTGATGCAATGTACTGCCGTACACAGGAGAAAGCTGATAAAATGGCAAAGGAATATGATATACATACGACCACCTCAATAGAGGAATGTGTTGCTTATAAACCGGATTTTGCTGTTATAGCAGTCAATAAAGCTAGCATATGTGATGTTTCAATAGAGTGGATGGACAGAGGGATAACGGTGCTTTCGGAAACACCAGCGGCAATAGATATAGAGTCACTTAAGAAACTGTACAGATACCATATGACGGACAATTATAAAGTCAATAAGCCAGAAAATAAATCGGCAAGTGAATGTTTGGATAAGCAGATAGGTAAAATAAATAATAAATCTTTAGAGATATATAATAATACAAAGAAAAAGCAGGTGGTTGCTGAACAATACAGGAGGTATCCATCTAACAGTGCAATGCTTAAGCTTGTGGACAGCGGACTGATAGGCGATGTAAGCTGCGTAAATATATCGCTGGCTCACGAATATCATGGATTTAGCCTTATTCGAGCTTATCTTGGCATAAAACCTGATGAAAACTATATTGTGTCAGGTAAAATTTATGAATTCCCGACAACTCAGACATTTACCAGATATGATAAGCTCTTGGACGGTCGGATATCCGATAAAAGAGGTGTGTTGCGACATTTGAATTTGAGAGCGGTAAAGTGGCATGGTATGATTTTGACTCTGAACAGTACAGGTCTTCTATCAGAAAAACACCATAAAGGTGCAGGGTGTAATAGGTGAGCTTATAGACGATACGGTGTATTACCTTGATAACAATAATGAAGGTCAGTGTCAGAAAATAGTGACAGATGTGAATATAATGCACACCAAAGATACTAATCCTAATCTGTCGACTGTGCGTGAAGTAAAAGAAAATATCATTTGGTGAGAATGTACTGTATGAGCCGGAATCAGGGCTGCGTGGGTTGTCAGAGGATGAAACTGCCATAGCTGCTCTTATGATAGATACGGCAAAGTATAGCAGAGGTGAGGGAGAACCACCATATAGCATGGAGGACGCATTTGCAGATGCTTACGCTGCCATACTGCTTAATGAAGCGGTAAGAACTGGAAAGAAAGTAAGGAGTTGCGACATAAATGGTCTTACGTAATATGGTAAATCAGCTTGTTTATAGATGATAGGATAAAATAATATAATGCAAATAAAAGCTGGTAACTATAACTGAGCAGATTAAAAATTATGCGAATATCAGGAGAGTGCTATGTGGCAGTGGTACCTGTTTAGCATGGACCGAAGCGGATTGTAGACGTGGGAGTGCGGAGCACGGAACAATCTGTAGGTATCAAAGTTGGAGGCTTTGCCCCGACATCATATAATGGGTTATAAAAATTTATATATCTAATACTTAAGAAAGGACATCATCTTATATGCAGAACAATATATTAAAACAGCCCTTATAGGGGTAGGTAATATGGGGAGGTATGCGGAAATGATAACAGCGGGTGAGGTGCCACATATGAAGCTGACGGCGGTTGTTATCAGGAGGATGAGCTATGGAGTGGGGTAAGTCGCTTGTGAATACAGATGGAGAAAAGTAAAGATATTCAGAAGTGCAGAAGAACTGTTTGCTGCTGAGGCAGAAAATATAAATGTAAATATTATTGGTAATTATATTCAGAAATTAAATGATAAGAAGCCAGAAAAAGTAGCGATAATTGCAAAGGAAATGAAGAAAATACAAATGATTATAAAAATAATAAAGAAGATAATTATAAAATACATACAACTTCGTTATTCGATGCGGTTATAATAGCAACACCACATAAAACTCATAAAGAGCTTGCATTAAAAGCGTTTGCACTTAAAAAGATGTACTGTGTGACAAGCCGGCAGCGGCGGATATAGGTGAAGCACTTGAAATGAATGAGGCTGCCAGTAAGAGTAACAGAATATATGGGATGGTATTTCACCAGAGATTATATCCTAAGTACGTAAAGATTAAGGAAATGATTGATAATAATGAACTTTGAGAGTTAGTGAGAGTGAACCTTATCAATTCAAGGTACTTAAGGACAACGCATTACCATAAGTCAGGTTCGTGGAGAAGCAGCTTTGCAGGCGAGGGCGGAGGTGCGCTTATTAATCAGGGACAGCATATTCTTGATATGTTCCAGTATCTGTTTGGGATGCCACAGAGAATATTTGCGGTAATTCCATTTGGAAAGTACAATAATTTCGCGGTTGATGATGAAGACACAATTATTATGAGTTATGATAATGGGATGACGGCATCATTTGTGCTTACAACAGGCGAGGCGTGTTATGAGGAAAGACTGGAGGTTATAGGAACAAAGGCAAAGCTTCTGCTTGAAGATAACACACTTACTATCACAAGGCATCAGGATGTAAGGGAATATATAAAGACCGAAAATGTTAATTCAAGGGAGAATATGCATTTTACACAGGAAATAATAGAATATGAAAAGAGCCAGAGCCATATACAAGACTGCTTGAAGGCTTTGCAAAGGCATCGCTTGAACAAAATTCGGACTATCTGGTAGCAAGGGGAGAAGAGGGAATTAACTCACTTATGCTGTGCGCAGGAGCGTATTATTCTGCATGCAGGGGCATACAGGTTGAGCTGCCGTTGGATGCGGATGAATATAGGAAGCTTATGGATGAGCTGATATCTAAGGAACAATAGTTGTTTATTAAGGAATTAGCGTTTTCAACAATTTCATCCTGTACAACCAGAGTAAAATCAGGTGATGCAGCTTGGGTAACTATAATAAAAAGCTGGATGTGTATTATAATACATGTCCAGCTTTTAAATTAAACTATAAATGAACGAATAAAGAAAAATGTACAAAGTAAGTTACCTTTATTTGTGTATAGATACATTTCAATAGATTACAAAAAATATGTCTTTGTAGCGCAGACATAATTGTACAATATTTTAAATTCTCTCATTTATAGTTTATTAATACTTTGAATTGTGCGCATACGTCAACAAGCTGATTAACATAATCAGAAATTTTTAGTTTATTAATACTCTGAACCATACGCATACGCCAATAAGTTAATTAACATAATCGACAGGTTCTTAATTTATTAATACTCCGAACCGCACCATCTTCCAGAAGCTCCGCAAGGAAGCACAAGTCCGTTGGATGATACAGGAAGTCCGACTTCATTAGAACTGCAATATCCGTCAAAGTCTTTAAGTTCAGTACTTAACATATATGTAAGAACTGCTGGCTGGAGACCTGTTGTGTATGAGTTGATGAGGAAGAATAAAGGCTTGTCACAAAGAAGCTTTGTACAAAGCTTTACAAGTGGATGGATAGCCTCTTCTATCTTCCATATCTCACCCTTAGGACCTCTGCCGTATGATGGAGGTCCATGATAATAGCATCATAGTGGTTGCCACGTCTTATTTCTCTCTCAACAAACTTAACACAGTCGTCAACTATCCAGCGGATTGGTTTGTCGATAAGACCGGATGATGTAGCATTTTCCTTGGCCCATGCAATTATACCTTTAGAGGCATCTACATGCGTAACATGGGCACCGGCAGCAGCACATGCAAGAGTTGCGCCGCCTGTGTATGCAAAAGGTTGAGAACCTTTATCTGTCTTTCATGGTCATTTTCTTTGGCTTTCTTTATAATTCCAGAGAACCAGTCCCAGTTAGCAGCCTGTTCTGGGAATATACCAGTGTGCTTGAAGCTGAATGGCTTTAAGTTAAATGTGAGAGGTACATCAAGGGAAGGACTCTGATAGTTGATAGTCCAGCTCTGTGGAAGGTCAAAGAATTCCCATTCACCGCCGCCTTTAGAACTTCTGTGATAGTGACCGTTCATATGCTTCCATCTTTTATCGTCCTTAGGTGTATCCCATATAACCTGCGGGTCAGGACGAACCAGGATATAATCTCCCCATCGCTCCAGTTTTTCACCGCAGGATGTATCTATAACTTCGTAGTCTTTCCAGTTATCTGCAATAAACATATATTATGTAATTCCTTTCGTTATATAATTGTAGCTGATTATAAAATACTTATATGATGTTGGGGTCAAAGCCCTCAACTATGATACCTACGAATTGTTCCGTGCTACGCACTCCCACAATTCTACCCAATATTCGCATATCGTGGGACTATCATCCCACGATATGCGAAGACAAGTCATAAGGTCATTTACCCACCTATGAGCAAGCTCATGTGGGTGAATGACCTTAGAATATCCTTATATAAGTATATAACATTCCATATGATAAGGGCAAGGAAATGTTTTACACATGGCGATGCAGGTATTTTTGTGTAAAGCTCGTTATTGCTCAGAACCAGCCACCAAAATGCCATGCATAGGTTCTGTACAGTAACATATTGTTAAGACAAATTTTATTGAAAATCCATATTTTACTGTAACATAAACAGATAAGAAAACATAATAAAAGGGGAATATGCATTTGAAGAATATATCTTTTAAGACGGCAAAGAACGATATTATAGCAGGTATTATTGTGGCGCTTGTGTCAATACCTATATCTATGGGATATGCACAGATAGCGGGACTTCCAGCGGCGTATGGTCTGTACGGCTCATTAATTCCTGTGCTTGTGCACTTACAACAAGCTCACCACAGTTTGTATTTGGCGTGGATGCAACTCCGGCAGTGCTTGTCGGCGGAACACTTGCGACACTTGGAATAACGACCGGTTCAGATGAAGCTATGCGACTCGTGCCCGTTATAACGCTTGTGGTTGCGGCGTGGCTTCTTATATTCAGTCTTATAAAGGCTGGAAGGATAGTCAACTACATATCAACTCCGGTTATGGGATTCATAAGCGGAATTGGAATAACAATTATACTTATGCAGGTTCCTAAGCTGTTTGGTGGGGCGGCAGGCACAGGCGAACTTATAGCACTGCTTTACATATAGCAGACCAGCTTCAGTACTTTAACGTATTGTCAGCGGTTCTTGGTTTTGGAACAGTTATAATAATTCTTGTATGCAAGAAATATATGCCAAAGTTTCCGATGTCGGTCATGCTTATGGCACTTGGAGCTATGGCAACAGCATTTTACATATAGACAGATACGGTGTAAGGCTACTTCCGCACGTTGATGCAGGCTTTCCTAAGATTGTTATTCCTGATATTACATTACTTCGTAATAATACATCTGATATAATTGTTCTCGGACTTACATGCGCGCTTGTCATTATGGCGCAGACATTACTTGCTACTAATAACTATGCTAACAGGTACGGATACAAGGTCGACAATAACAGGGAAGTTCTTGCGTATTCACTTGCCAATGTTGCATCAGCAGTTTCAGGAAGCTGTCCGCTTAATGGAAGTGTATCACGAACGGGTATTGCAGACCAGTTTGGATGCAAGTCACAGCTTATGTCTGTTACGGCGGCGGTAACTATGCTTGTTGTTGTTCTTTTGCAACACCGCTGCTTGAGTATCTTCCCGTTCCTATACTTACAGGAATAGTCGTTGCGGCACTTATCGGCATAGTTGAGTATAAGCTTGCGGGTAAGCTAAGAAAAGTCAACAGGGCAGAGTTCTTCATATTCCTTGCAGCTATGTTCGGAGTGCTTTTATTTGGAACGATATACGGAGTTATTATAGGTGTTATCTTATCATTTATTGCAGTAATCATAAGAGCAGTTGTTATCCTAGGTCATTTCTTGGATGCATACCGGGGCACGAGGGCTTTTATAATCTTAACCGTAATAAGAACGCGCTTGAGATAGAGCATACTCTTTTGTATAGGTTTAGCGGTAATCTTTTCTTTGCAAATGTGTCTACATTTTGCAGGATATTGAAAATGCAATTAAAGACGATACAAAGGTTGTGATAGTTGATGCAAGTGGTATCGGAAGTATAGATATAACGGCAGCAGACAGGCTTGTTTCCTTTAATAAGCTGCTTAAAGACAAAGGATACATTTCTATATAACAGAGCATGTTGACAATGTTAATGACCAGCTAAGAAAGCTTGGTGCAGGCTGTCTTGTGGAAGAGGGTGTTACGCGAAGAACAATATCGCTTGCCCTAAGAGATGCAGGCGTTGACAGACCTTATCCGCTTGTAGGCACACCTGAGCAGACAGAAGTACATAAGGACTTCATAGAGGACAATGAAAGACTTGCTGAGATAGAGTGGGCATTTGGCGAGGATGCATCTGAGTGGCTTGATAAGTTTGCGGTGCAGATGACTGATGATATTACACATATGGAAGAAACAGTGAACATCTCACGGATAATGTACTTATAGAAGCTGAAAGTAAAAATGCGCGGGGACGTATCGGTCTGTTTGATGAGGATGAGCTTCTTGAAAGAGTTGAGATGCATTTATCAGAGCTTGCACAGAATAACAGTAACGCTGAAGAGTTAGAAGAAAGAATAGAGGAGCGAAGATTAAGACTTGAGGCAAAGATTGCGAAGCTTAATCCGGATGCCCTTACGCATCTTAGACAGCACAGAAAAGAAGTTATGCTGCATTTCAAGGAGAATAATCCTGAGGCGTATAAGCATATGATGGAGCGCAGAATGGAGCATATAAGCAAGCTTGAGAAGGAAAAGCCGGAGCTTGCTGTAAAGATGAAGAAGCTATAAGCTGGATGATGTTGGTGAAGATTATATAGGTGATAAAGCAGTTGATATAATTGATGAAGAATAAGAGAGCAGATAGTTTATATAAATGATAAGCACTTAATTATGATGTAAGTGTCAAAGAGAACATTATAGAAAGGTTATAGTTGTGAATATATTAAATGTAGAAAAAGTAAGCAAGACATTTGGCGAGAAAGTTCTGTTTGATAATGTCACACTTGGAATAAACAAGGGTGACAAGGTTGGAATTATAGGTGTGAACGGAACTGGAAAGTCGACACTGCTTAAGATAATAGCAGGGATTGAGGAACCGGATGAGGGAAATGTCATAAAAGGAAGAAATGTTACTGTTACATATCTTGCACAGTCACCAGACCATATAAAGGATGAGACTGTTATTTCTTATGTATTAAGAGGAAAGGCACATGCAAGTGAAGCAGAGGCAAAGGAGATACTTAATAAGCTTGGTATAGGTACATTTGATGCACCTATGGATATGCTGTCAGGCGGACAGAAGAAAAGAGTTGCACTTGCAAAGGCGCTTGTAGAGCCAACAGAAGTGCTTATACTTGATGAGCCGACTAATCATCTTGATAATGATATGGTTGTGTGGCTTGAGCAGTATATTAAGGCATTTAAGGGCGAGCTTCTTATGGTAACGCATGACAGGTACTTCCTTGACAATGTAACTAACAAGATAGTTGAGATAGACCATGCCGCACTTTATAGTTATGAGTCAAACTATTCCGGTTTCGAGCTTAAGACTGAAAGAGAGCAGATGGAAAGGGCAACCGAAGCTAAGAGGCAGAATACCTTAAGACGTGAGCTTGAGTGGATAAGAAGGGGCTGTCAGGCGCGTTCCACAAAGCAGCAGGCAAGAATAGACCGTTTTGAGGATATGAAGGATATCTCCGTGAGGCAAGGGCTAAGTTTGACAAGAGTCTTATGGATATGAGCTCTGTAAGCAGAAGGCTTGGCAAGAAGACGATAGAGCTTAACAACATAACCAAAGCATATGACGGACATACATACATTAATGATTTTTCGTATATTTTCTTAAGAGATGACCGAATTGGTATAATAGGAAGCAACGGCTGCGGCAAGTCGACACTTATGAAGATAATAACAGGGCAGATACAGCCAGACAGTGGAAATGTTGAGATAGGTGATACAGTACATATAGGTTACTTTATGCAGGAAAATGAGCCACTTGACGAAAATCAGACTGTGCTTGAGTTTGTAAGAAGCATAGGCGAATATGTGCAGACTGTAGATGGCAAGGCAACGGCAAGCCAGATGTGTGAAAAGTTCTTATTCTCACCTAAGCAGCAGTGGACACCGATAAGAAAGCTGTCCGAGGAGAGAGAGAAGACTTTATCTGCTGAGCGTGCTTATGAGTGCGCCAAATGTGCTTATCCTTGATGAGCCGACTAATGACCTTGATATAGAAACTCTTGAAATTCTTGAGGATTATCTCGATGGTTTTGCAGGAATTGTCATAACAGTTTCGCACGACAGATATTTCCTTGACAGAACAGTCGACAGAATATTTGCATTTGAGGCGGGAGGCCACCTTACACAGTATGAGAGGCTATTCTGACTATAAGGAAAAATGTGTTTCTTCTATATATAATGTGTCAGGAAATGGAATATCGAAAGGTGCAGCATTGTCAGGTAATGGTTTGGTATCAGGCAGCGGTGCGGCAGCAGGCGGTATGACAGGAAGTAACGGCGATATATCTATGGACGGTGTGCAGAAAGCTGCATCGGGCAATAAGACACTTACAAGTAAGGAGTATAACAAGTCAAGAAGTGAAAGACTTAAGTTTACTTATAAGGAACAGAAAGAGTATGAAACTATTGACGATGATATAGCAGCGTTAGAAAGTGCTATAGAAAGAATTGATAACGAGATGGCTAAGTGTGCAACTGACTATGGAAAGCTTAACGACCTGTCCAGGGAAAAAGCTGAAAAAGAAAAACAGCTTGAGGAAAAGATGGACAGATGGGTATATCTTAATGACCTCGCAGAAAGGATTGCTAATCAATAGAATTGCATAAATGAGTGTATGGTGGTAACTGTATATAGTTTCTGTGCTTTGCGTGGTTTATAATGTGACATAAATGTTTATAAATATTCATAAAATAATGCATATTTGTGGATAAAGGGCAGCAAATATGGATAAAATTTAACCAGAAAAATGTTACTGGATTGTATCAAAAAATACAATAAAATAATATTTTTCTGGTTGATTTTATATTAAGTGTAGTGTATATTAATACTTGCTGTGACATTGATAGCGTTGAAGCGTGAGGTTGCTGCCAGTGATGGCAGGTTTTCCGTGGAGCGAAAGTCAAGGCCGGTAAGAGACCGGCGAAGAATCTGGCGACAAGTCACTGTACCTAATATCATCTGCAAGATGCAGAAATGACACGTTGGTAATCGGGATAACCCAACAGGTGATTCTCGATACACGTGGGTGTGTACAGTCACCGCTTGTCGTACTTAAACAATAAAGTGCGAAGGAGGCGACTTTTTATGGCAAATCAGGTAATGAGAATTACATTGAAAGCTTATGAACATCAGTTAATCGATCAGTCAGCTAAGAAAATCATCGAAACTGTTAAAAAGAACGGATCACAGGTGAGCGGTCCAGTACCTCTTCCAACAAAGAAGGAAGTAGTTACAATCCTTAGAGCTGTTCACAAGTATAAGGATTCAAGAGAACAGTTCGAACAGAGAACTCATAAGAGACTGATCGATGTATTATCACCATCTCAGAAGACTGTAGATGCATTATCTAAGTTAGAGATGCCAGCTGGTGTATTCATCAACCTTAAGGTAATGAACTAATCATTACACATTTTCATTATTATTTAAGAGCAATAATCCTAAGGGTTTAATATAGAAGTAACACACACGAAAGTGTAGCACAGTGGTGCAGGTTCCACTTATATTAGCTGTTCTAGGATGACAGGATGCGCTGTGCAAGCGTTATATATCGGGCGTTGAAACCGAAAGAAACCGCAGGTTTCAGATGAATATGCTCGAGCGAGCATATTCATCTTGTCCGCTGTAGATTAAACAGGAGGAATATCAATGAAGAAAGCTATTTTGGCTACAAAAGTCGGAATGACTCAGATCTTCAATGAAGACGGTGTTTTAACACCTGTAACTGTTCTTCAGGCTGGTCCTTGTGTTGTTACACAAGTTAAGACAGTAGAAAACGACGGTTACGATGCAGTTCAGGTTGGTTTTGCTGACATTAGAGAAAAGTTAGTGAACAAGCCTGTTAAAGGACATTTTGATAAGGCAGAGGTTCCTTACAAGAGATTCTTAAGAGAGTTTAAGTTTGAAAACGCTTCAGAATACTCAGTAAAGGATGAAATCAAAGCTGATATCTTTGCAGCAGGAGACAAGATTGATGCAACTGCTGTTTCAAAAGGTAAAGGTTTCCAGGGCGCAATCAAGAGATTAGGCCAGTCAAGAGGACCTATGGCTCATGGTTCTAAGTTCCACAGACATCAGGGTTCAAACGGATCAGCAACAACACCTGGTAGAGTATTCAAGGGAAAAGGAATGCCTGGACATATGGGTTCTAAGAGAATCACAATCCAGAATCTTGAAGTAGTAAGAGTTGATGTTGAAAACAACGTAATCTTAGTTAAGGGTGCAGTACCTGGATCTAAGAAATCATTAGTAACACTGAAAGAAACAGTAAAGGCTAGCAAGTAGTTTTGCTAAGAAAGGAGGAACACACAGATGGCAAACGTATCTGTTTATAATATCGAAGGTAAAGAAGTTGGTACAATCGATTTAAGTGATGCAGTGTTTGGTGTTGAAGTAAACGAACACCTGGTACACATGGCAGTTGTAAATCAGCTTGCAAACAATCGTCAGGGTACACAGAAAGCCAAAACCCGTTCTGAAGTATCCGGTGGAGGAAGAAAACCATGGAGACAGAAAGGAACCGGTCATGCAAGACAGGGTTCAACAAGAGCTCCGCAGTGGACAGGCGGCGGAATGGTATTCGCACCAAAGCCAAGAGATTATTCATTCAAGATGAATAAGAAGGAAAGAGAATCGCTCTTCTTTCTGCTTTATCTTCAAAGGTTGCAGAAAGCAAGATCGTTGTACTTGACGAGTTCAAGTTAGATGAAATCAAGACAAAGAAGTTCGTAGAAGTTATGAACAACTTAAAGGTTGAGAACGCATTAGTAGTTCTTGAAGGCGAGAATAAGAACGTAGTTCTTTCAGGAAGAAACATCCCTTCAGTTAAGGTTACAGCTACTAACGAAATCAACACATATGATGTTCTTAAGTACACAACATTAGTTGTTACTAAGGCAGCTGTAGAAATTAGAGGAGGTGTACGCATAATGGCAAACATTCAGTATTATGATGTAATCCTTAAACCAGTTATCACAGAAAAGTCTATGGCAGATATGGCTGATAAGAAGTATACTTTCTTAGTTCACACAGATGCAAACAAAACAATGATTAAAGAAGCTGTTGAAAAAATGTTCGCAGGAACAAAGGTTGCTAGCGTTAACACAATGAACAGTGTTGGCAAGAAGAAGAGAAGAGGAAGAGCTGTTGGTACAACTGCTAAGACAAAGAAAGCAATTGTACAGTTAACAGAAGAGAGCGCAGATATCGAAATCTTTGAAGGACTGTAAGATTTAGCAACATTTAGAAGTGTAGAAAACAATATTACACAGGCTCGAAAGGAGAGAATATAATGGGAATCAAAACATATAACCCATATACACCTTCCAGAAGACAGATGACAGGTTCTGATTTCTCTGAGATCACAAAAACAACTCCAGAGAAATCATTACTCGCTAAGAAGAGTAAGACTGCTGGTCGTAACAACCAGGGTAAAATCACCGTAAGACATCAGGGCGGTGGAAACAGACAGAAATATAGATTAATAGATTTCAAGAGAAATAAAGAGGGCGTTCCTGCTAAGGTTATCGGTATCGAATACGATCCGAACAGAACAGCTAACATCGCACTGATCTGCTACGCAGATGGTGAGAAAGCATACATCCTTGCTCCAGAAGGACTTACAGACGGCATGACAGTTATGAACGGTGCTGGTGCAGAGGTAAGAGTAGGAAACTGCCTGCCTCTGTCCGAGATCCCAGTTGGTACTCAGATCCACAACATCGAGTTATATCCCGGTAAGGGCGGCCAGTTAGTTCGTTCCGCAGGAAACTCAGCACAGTTAATGGCAAAAGAAGGAAAATATGCAACATTAAGACTTCCATCCGGAGAAATGAGAATGGTACCAATTATCTGCCGCGCAACAATCGGTGTTGTAGGAAACGGTGATCACAACCTGATCAATGTTGGTAAAGCAGGACGTAAGCGTCACATGGGAATCAGACCTACAGTTCGTGGTTCCGTAATGAACCCTAATGACCATCCACATGGTGGTGGAGAAGGTAGAGCACCAGTTGGTCGTCCAAGCCCAATGACACCTTGGGGCAAGCCAGCTATGGGTCTTAAGACTCGTAAGAAGAACAAATCTTCTAACAAGCTGATTGTAAGAAGAAGAGATGGTAAGGCTATTAAGTAATTAATAGCCCAACCAATATTACAACAAACATTAGACTAAGATTTGATAGATTATAAGGAGGTTAGAACCTATGGCTCGCTCACTTAAAAAAGGACCATTTGCAGACGAAAGCTTACTTAAGAAAGTGGAAGCAATAAACGCATCAAACGACAAGCAGGTTATAAAGACATGGTCACGCCGTTCTACAATCTTCCCATCATTTGTAGGTCATACATTTGCCGTACATGATGGAAGAAGACATGTGCCTGTATATGTTACAGAGGATATGGTAGGCCACAAGCTCGGTGAGTTCGTTGCAACAAGAACTTACAGAGGACACGGCAAAGACGAGAAGAAGAGTAGATAATTTGAATTTTTGAAAGGAGGTTTAATCCATGGCTAACGGACATAGATCCCAGATTAAACGTGAAAGAAACGCTGTTAAGGATACAAGACCAAGCGCAAAGTTATCTTACGCTAGAGTATCTGTTCAGAAGGCATGTTTCGTATTAGATGCTATCAGAGGCAAGAGCCTTGATGAAGCACTTGCAATTGTTATGTACAATCCAAGATATGCATCATCTATTATAGAGAAGTTATTAAAGTCAGCAGCAGCAAATGCTGAGAACAATAACGGTATGGACCCAAGTAAGTTATATGTAGAAGAGTGCTACGCTAACAAGGGACCAACAATGAAGAGAGTACATCCAAGAGCACAGGGTAGAGCTTACAGAATCGAAAAGAGAATGAGCCACATCACTGTTGTTTTAAATGAAAGATAATTATTTTCTAAGAGATAGAAAGGAGTCTTTATGGGACAGAAAGTTAATCCTCATGGTTTAAGAGTCGGTGTAATCAAAGACTGGGATGCAAAGTGGTATGCAGAAGACGATTTCGCTGATAACCTTGTAGAAGATTATAACATTAGAAAATTCCTCAAGAATAAGTTATATGCTGCAGGAATTTCAAAGATTGAAACAGAGAGAGCTTCAGACAGATTAAAGATCGTTATTCATACAGCTAAGCCTGGTATCGTAATTGGTAAGGGCGGTACTGAAATCGAAGCACTTAAGAAGCAGGTTGAAAAGCTTACAAGCGCTAAGAGACTTAGCATTGATATCAAGGAAGTTAAGAGACCAGATAAGGATGCTCAGCTTGTTGCAGAGAACATCGCTCAGCAGTTAGAGAACCGTATCTCTTTCAGAAGAGCTATGAAGTCTTGCATGGGCAGAACAATGAAGCAGGGAGCTAAGGGTATCAAGACATCTTGCTCAGGACGTCTCGGTGGAGCTGATATGGCTCGTACAGAGTTCTATAGCGAGGGTACAATTCCTCTTCAGACACTTCGTGCAGATATCGACTATGGATTTGCAGAAGCAGATACAACTTATGGCAAGGTTGGTGTTAAGGTTTGGATCTACGAAGGTGAGGTTCTTCCTACAAAGACCAACAAGGAAGGGAGCGATAAGTAATGTTACTACCTAAGAGAGTTAAACATCGTAGACAGTTCCGTGGTTCTATGGCTGGTAAGGCTACAAGAGGCAATAAGATCACTAATGGTGAATTCGGTATTGTTGCAACAGAACCTTGTTGGATCAAATCAAATCAGATAGAAGCTGCCCGTGTCGCTATGACAAGATATATTAAGCGTGGTGGTAAAGTATTTATAAAGATTTTCCCAGATAAGCCGGTAACAGGTAAGCCTATCGGTGTTCGTATGGGTAAAGGTAAAGGTAACTTGGAGTGCTGGGTAGCAGTAGTTAAACCAGGACGTGTAATGTTCGAGATTTCAGGCGTTGCTGAAGAAACAGCAAGAGAAGCTTTACGTCTCGCAACACATAAGCTTCCTTGCAAATGCAAAATTGTTTCTCGCGCAGACTTAGAAGGCGGTGATAACAGTGAAAATTAATAAGTATGTAGAAGATTTAAAGGCAAAATCAGCTGCAGAGTTAAATGAAGAATTAGTAGCTGCTAAGAAGGAACTCTTTAATCTGAGATTCCAGAACGCAACAAATCAGCTGGATAACACAAGCAGAATTAAGGAAGTTCGTAAGAACATCGCTAGAATCCAGACTGTAATTGCACAGAAGAATGCTTAATTTACATGTAGACTTTAAGTATATCCTAAGAAAGGAGAATAACTGTGGAAGAGAGAAATTTAAGAAAAACTCGTACAGGTAAGGTTGTAAGCGATAAGATGGATAAAACAATTGTTGTTGCAGTACAGGACAACGTTAAGCATCCACTTTACAATAAGATCGTTAAAAGAACTTACAAGTTAAAGGCACACGATGAGAACAATGAATGTTTAATCGGAGATGTTGTTAAGGTAATGGAGACTAGACCTTTATCTAAGGATAAGAGATGGAGATTAGTTGAGATTATCAGTAGAGCAAAATAATAAGAATTTATTTGTGATATTACTGAAAGGAGTAGTATTATGGTACAACAGGAAACCAGACTTAAGGTTGCTGATAATACTGGTGCTAAGGAAATTCTTTGTATCAGAGTTATGGGCGGATCTACAAGAAGATATGCAAATATCGGTGATGTAATTGTCGCTACTGTTAAAGAAGCAACACCAGGCGGCGTTGTTAAAAAGGGTGACGTTGTTAAGGCCGTTGTCGTACGTTCAGTAAAGGGCGCACGTCGTAAGGACGGTTCATATATTAAATTTGATGAGAATGCTGCTGTTATAATTAAAGATGATCAGACTCCTAAGGGAACTCGTATCTTTGGTCCAGTAGCCAGAGAGTTAAGAGATAAGAAGTTCATGAAAATCGTATCTCTTGCTCCAGAAGTATTATAGGAGGTACCACAATGTCAGCTGTTAGAATTAAAAAGGGTGATACTGTTAAGGTTATCGCAGGAAAAGACAAAGGCAAAGAGGGCAAGGTATTGTCTGTAAATGCTAAAAATCATACAGCATTAGTTGAGGGTGTTAACATGGTTACAAAGCATGCTAAGCCAAGCGCAACTAATCAGCAGGGTGGAATTCTCCACCAGGAAGCACCAATCGATATCTCAAATATCGCTTACTCATTAAAGGGTAAGGAAACAAAGATTGGTTATGACTTCAAGGACGGTAAGAAAGTTCGTGTTGCTAAGGCAACTGGCGAAGTTATCGATTAATAAAGGAAGGAGGCAATAATTTTGAGTAGACTTAGAGAATTATACGATAATGAAATTACTAAGAAGATGACTGAGAAATTCGGTTACAAGAACCCAATGATGGTTCCAAAGATCGACAAGATCGTAATTAACATGGGCGTTGGCGAAGCTAAGGAAAATTCAAAGCTTCTTGACATAGCTGTTAAAGAAATGGAAACAATTGCTGGTCAGAAGGCAGTTCTTACAAGAGCTAAGAATTCAATTGCTAACTTCAAGTTAAGAGAGGGTCAGGCAATTGGTTGTAAGGTTACATTAAGAGGAGAGAAGATGTATGAATTCCTTGACAGATTAGTAAACCTTGCATTACCACGTGTACGTGACTTCCGTGGCGTTAGCGCTGATTCATTTGATGGAAGAGGTAACTATGCTTTAGGTATCAAAGAGCAGATTATCTTCCCAGAAATCGAATATGACAAGATTGATAAGGTTAGAGGTATGGATGTAATCATTACAACTACAGCTAAGACTGATGAGGAAGCTCGTGAGTTATTAAGATTATTCAACATGCCATTTAAGAAATAATTAAGGAGGGAAATTCAATGGCTAAGACTTCTATGAAGGTTAAGCAGAGAGCACCTAAGTTCTCTACAAGAGCGTATACACGTTGTACAATATGTGGTCGTCCACATTCTGTTTTAAGAAAATACGGAATCTGCAGAATTTGCTTCCGTGAATTAGCTTACAAGGGACAGATTCCTGGAGTTAAGAAAGCATCTTGGTAAAATCAATTAACGTAGTCCTGGTAACAGGAAACCAGTTAAAATAAGGAGGAAAATTTCAATGACAGATCCAATTGCAGATATGCTTACAAGAATTCGTAATGCAAATACAGCAAAGCACGACACAGTTGATGTTCCATCATCTAAGATGAAGCTTGCAATCGCTAAGATTCTTTTAGACGAGGGTTATATTAAGTCTTATGAGCTCGTTGAGAACGGTAAGTTCAACGATATCCGTATTACATTAAAGTACGGTGCTTCTAAGAATGAGAAGATCATTTCAGGTCTTCAGAGAATCTCTAAGCCAGGTCTTAAGAGTATATGCAAACAAGGAAGAACTTCCAAAGGTTCTCGGTGGTCTTGGTGTAGCTATTATATCTACAAACAAGGGCGTTATTACTGACAAGGAAGCTAGAAAGCTCGGCGTTGGTGGAGAAGTTCTTTGCTTCGTTTGGTAATTATTGAACACTTACACACAGGGAAACGGGAATCCTATCCCATCGTAGTTCAGCGTATATGAATGTTTCCCCATTATAATTAGGAGGTGCACGGCATGTCACGTATAGGAAGAATGCCTATCGCTATCCCAGCAGGAGTTACTGTTGAGATTGCAGAAAATAATAAAGTGACTGTAAAGGGTCCAAAGGGAACTCTTGAGAGAGTTTTACCAGCAGAGATGGACATTAAGCAGGAAGGTTCTGAAATCGTTGTTTCAAGACCAAATGACTTAAAGAAGATGAAGTCATTACATGGACTTACAAGAACACTTATTCATAACATGATTATTGGTGTTACAGAAGGCTATGAGAAGAAGCTTGAAGTTAACGGTGTTGGTTATAGAGCACAGAAACAGGGTAAGAAGTTAGTTCTTTCATTAGGCTACTCTCATCCAGTTGAGATGGAAGATCCAGAAGGAATTGAAACAGTTCTTGATGGAACAAACATCATCATTGTTAAAGGTATCAGTAAAGAAGCAGTTGGCCAGTACGCAGCTGAAATCAGAGCAAAGAGAGCTCCAGAGCCATATAAGGGCAAGTATCAAGTATGCTGATGAAGTTATCAGACGTAAAGTTGGTAAGACTGGTAAGAAATAATTAAAGGAGAAAACATAATGGTTAGTAAGAAATCAAGAACAGTAGTTCGCGAACAGAAGCATAGAAGATTACGTAATCGTTTCAGTGGTACTGCAGAAAGACCACGTTTAGCTGTGTTCAGAAGCAATAATCATATGTATGCTCAGATTATTGACGACACAGTTGGAAAGACACTTGTATCAGCATCAACTCTTGATAAGGAAGTTAAGGCAGAGCTTGAGAAGACAAATAATGTTGAAGCAGCAGCTGCTGTTGGTACAGTCGTAGCAAAGAGAGCATTAGAAAAGGGAATCAAGACTGTTGTTTATGACAGAGGCGGTTTCATTTATGCAGGTAAAATTAAGGCATTAGCAGAGGCAGCTCGTGAAGCTGGCCTTGAATTCTAAGCGGAAGGGAGATTACAGTATGAAACGTACAATAATTGATGCTAGTCAGTTAGAATTAAATGATAATGTAGTATCAATCAAGCGTGTAACAAAGGTTGTAAAGGGCGGACGTAACATGCGTTTTGCAGCATTAGTAGTTGTTGGTGACGGCAACGGACACGTAGGTGCAGGTGTTGGTAAGGCAGCTGAAATTCCAGAAGCTATCCGCAAGGGAAAAGAAGATGCTATCAAACATTTAGTAGAAGTTCCAATCGATGAGAACGGTTCAGTTCCACATGATTTTCTTGGAAAGTTCGGAGGAGCTACAGTATTATTAAAGAGAGCTCCAGAAGGTACTGGTATCATCGCTGGTGGTCCAGCACGTTCAATCCTTGAGCTTGCAGGTATCAAGAATATCCGTACAAAGTCACTTGGATCAAACAACAAGCAGAATGTTGTATTAGCAACAATCGAAGGACTTAAGTCTATGAAGACTCCAGAAGAAGTTGCAAGACTTCGTGGAAAGTCAGTTAGCGAGATCCTTGGTTAATTAAATTGTGATTCCTGCTAAGCAGGAGATGGAGGTTAAAATGGCTGAGAAGTTAAGAATAACTTTAGTTAAGTCTCCAATCGGCGCTGTTCCTAAGCATAGAAAAACTGTTGAAGCTATGGGTCTTACAAAGATGCATAAGACAGTTGAACTTCCAGATAATGCTGCTACAAGAGGACAGATTCAGCAGATTGGTTATATGTTAAAGGTAGAAGAAATCTAATTACAGATAAGGAGGTGCAATGATGGATTTATCTAATTTGAGACCTGCAGAAGGTTCAGTATTAAGCGATAATTTCAGAAGAGGTCGTGGACATGGCTCAGGTAACGGCAAGACAGCTGGTAAGGGTCATAAAGGACAGAAAGCTCGTTCAGGAGCACCAAGACCAGGTTTTGAAGGTGGCCAGATGCCATTATATAGAAGAATTCCTAAGAGAGGATTCACTAACAGAAACCGTAAGGAATTCGTTGCTATTAATGTTAATGTATTAGATCGTTTTGATAACGGTGCAGAGGTTACTGTTGATACATTAATTGAGTCAGGAATCGTTAAAGATCCTAAGGACGGAATCAAGATTCTTGCAAACGGCGAGCTTACAAAGAAGCTTACTGTTAAGGCTAACGCATTCAGTGCTGCAGCTAAGGAGAAGATCGAGGCTCTCGGCGGAACCTGCGAGGTGATCTAATATGTTTAAAACACTTGTAGGCGCTTTTAAGAACAAAGATATAAGAAAAAAGATAATATATACATTATTAATTCTTGTTGTTGTCAGAGTTGGAAGTTTACTTCCAATCCCTGGTGTAGACACCAATTATTTTAGTAGCTTACTTAGTGGAATTAATACTGGTGATTTAAGTTATCTCAGTGCTTTTACAGGAGGTTCATTCGAAAGAATGTCCCTCTTTGCGCTGAGCATAACACCATATATCACATCTTCAATCATTATGCAGCTTCTCACAATTGCAATTCCTAAAGAGGGCAGAAGAAGGTACATCGATTACAAGATACGTAACAATTGGTCTTTCTTTAATAGAAAGTATCGCTATGGCGGTTGGCTTTGGTAGAACAGGTCTTATCAAAGATTCAGCACAGCTTAGCACATTACATTATGTAGTATGTATAATCGTAGTTGTAGCTGCACTTACAGCTGGTTCAGCAGTATTAATGTGGCTTGGTGAGCGAATCACTGAAAAGGGTGTTGGAAATGGTATTTCAATTGTACTTTTAATTAATATCATATCAGGTATGCCTAGTGATTTTGCTACATTATATAGCACATTTGTTGCACCAAAGACACCTGCAAAGGGTGTTTTAGCAGCAGTAATAATATTAGCAATTCTTATTGTTATGGTAGTTCTTGTATGCTTCCTTCAGGATGGAGAGAGAAGAATTCCTGTTCAGTACTCTCAGAAGGTCAGCGGTAGAAGAACAGTTGGCGGACAGTCAACAAACATTCCATTAAAGGTTAATACTGCAGGTGTTATGCCAATTATTTTCGCATCATCACTTATGCAGTTTCCAGTTATAATTGCACAGTTATTTGGTAAATCATATGAGTGGACCAGATATCTCAGCTCATCATACTGGTGCAGAGTTGAAGCTCCAAAGTATTCAATTGGTTTATTAGTATACATAGTACTGCTTATAATATTTGCATACTTCTATACATCAATAACATTTAACCCAATTGAGGTAGCTGATAACTTAAAGAAGGCTGGTGGAGTTATCCCAGAATAACACCTTATAGTCTACAAGCGAATATCTTAACAAAATACTTAATTATATCGTATTTATTGGAGCTGTCGGACTTTTAATAATTGCCCTCATTCCAATAATGTGTACAGGATTCTTTAATGCTTCTGTTTCATTCGGTGGAACATCAATTATCATTATTGTTGGTGTTGTACTTGAGACATTAAAGCAGATTGAGTCTCAGATGTGCAATCGTTACTATAAGGGATTCCTCAGTGAGTAATTCTTTATATCACGGATGATATTAGTATAAAATATTGACTTGCCCGGTTTATGCCGGGTAAGTCCTTTGTGTATTATGATTTATTACGAATATTTATGATTTTGGAATGGAGAAAATATTATGAAGATAATTATGTTAGGTGCTCCAGGAGCAGGTAAAGGTACACAGGCTAAGAAGATAGCAGCAAAATATGCTATACCACATATCTCTACAGGAGATATTTTCAGAGCTAATATTAAGAACAATACAGAGCTTGGACAGAAGGCAAAGACATACATGGATAAGGGAGAGCTCGTACCTGATGAATTAGTAGTAGATCTTATCATGGACAGATTCAAGGAAGCGGATTGTGCTAACGGATATGTACTTGATGGATTCCCAAGAACAATTCCTCAGGCAGAGGCACTTGATAAGGCTCTTAGTGCTAATGGAGAGTCAGTTGACTATGCAATCAATGTCGAAGTTCCTGATGAAAATATAATAAACAGAATGTCTGGAAGAAGAGCATGTGTAGGTTGTGGAGCAACATACCATATCCAGTTCAATCCAACAAAGGTTGAAGGAATATGTGATGCATGTGGCGAGAAGCTTATCTTAAGAGATGACGATAAGCCAGAGACAGTAAAGAACAGACTTTCAGTATATCATGAGCAGACACAGCCATTGATTGAATACTATTCAGGAAAGGGTGTACTTAAGGAAGTTGATGGTACACAGCCTATGGATGATGTATTTGCTGCAATAGTTAAGATCTTAGGTTAATCATCTATGAGTGATATAAAGGGATATTTTGCAAGTTCTAAAGCAGGCCATGACAAAGGTACTGTGTATATGATTCTCGAATCTGATGATGTATATGTTTATCTGTCGGACGGTAAATTAAGACCGACAGATAAACTTAAAAAGAAAAAGCTGAAACATGTTCAGCTCATAAAACAAAAAGATAGTGATCTTGCAGAAAAGATAGAGAAAAACCTGTTTATAAGTAATGAAGAAATAAAATATGCGATTAAGCAGATTAAAACCAGTGCCAAATAATAGGAGGTAAACTTATATGTCAAAGGCAGATGTAATTGAAATTGAAGGAAAGGTAGTTGAGAAATTACCTAATGCATTTTTTAAAGTAGAACTTGAGAATGGACATCAGATACTTGCTACAATCAGTGGTAAGTTAAGAATGAACTTCATCAGAATTCTTCCTGGTGATAAGGTAACAATTGAGTTATCACCATACGATTTAACAAAGGGAAGAATCATTTGGAGAGATAAATAAAAACAATAGGAATATATGTACAAAATATTCTTTATAAATTTTGTAAAATTTTCCTTGCGTTGATAGAAAAGGTTGTGCTATAATAGCAACCGAACTTGTCTGAAAGGAGGCTTTTGCAGTGAAGGTTAGATCATCAGTTAAACCAATTTGTGAAAAATGCAAAGTCATTAAAAGAAAGGGCAGCATCAGAATTATCTGTGAAAACCCTAAGCACAAGCAGAGACAGGGCTAATTACCCTGAAGCAGAGAAGTAGAAGTACTTCTCATATTTCTGCGTTATAGTATCAATGTCACTAGTTGGTATTATAACTAATTCTGTCTTTAATATAATGGACAGAGAACAGTTTTGCGGCTGCAGCGATGACACATCCGGATAAGTTGACGGTGTTCATTGCTATCAAATATAGTAGACTGAAGGTGACGCACACATTTCAGGCGTTCAAAGCGGGGGATAGAGCTTAGAACGAGCTGCGTAGGAATCGGACTACATTTTTCTATCTTTATTATTAATATTAATTTAATTGATCAAACGGAGGTTAAAGAACACATGGCTCGTATTTCAGGTGTAGACTTACCAAGAGAAAAGCGTATTGAAATAGGACTTACTTATGTTTACGGTATTGGCCGAGTAAGAGCATCTAAGATTCTTGAAGAGGCTGGCGTTAATCCAGATACACGTGTTAAGGATCTTACAGATGAAGAAGTTGCAAAGATTGCTAAGGTTATCGATGCTGATCCAGAACATTTAGTAGAAGGTGACTTAAGAAGAGAAGTTGCCATGAACATTAAGAGATTAAAGGAAATCGGATGCTACAGAGGAATCCGTCATAGAAAGGGACTTCCATGCAGAGGTCAGAAGACAAAGACTAATGCAAGAACATGTAAGGGTCCTAAGAAGACTGTAGCTAATAAGAAGAAATAATTGAATTGTTAAACTCACAGGAGGTTAGTTATCATGGCTCAGAAAGTTACAAAAAAAGTGACAAAGAAGCGTGTTAAGAAGAACGTTGAAAGAGGACAGGCACATATTCAGTCATCTTCAATAATACAATAGTTACATTAACAGATGCAGAAGGAAATGCTTTATCATGGGCATCTGCAGGTGGACTCGGATTCAGAGGATCTAAGAAGTCTACTCCTTATGCAGCACAGATGGCAGCTGAGACAGCAACAAAGGCTGCATTAATCCATGGATTAAAGTCTGTAGACGTTATGGTTAAGGGACCGGTTCAGGTAGAGAAGCAGCTATCAGAGCACTTTCAGCAGCTGGTCTTGAAGTTACAAGTATCAAGGATGTTACCCAGTTCCACATAATGGATGCCGTCCACCAAAGCGTAGAAGAGTTTAATTTAGGGAGGTAAGATTACAATGGCAGTTAATAGAACACCTGTCCTCAAGAGATGTAGATCTCTTGAAATGGATCCTGTATATTTAGGAATAGATAAGAAATCTAGAAGAAAGGCAAAGAACGCTGGTAGAAAGGTTAGCGAGTATGGAATGCAGCTTCGTGAGAAGCAGAAGGCTAAGTTCATCTACGGTGTATTAGAGAAGCCTTTCAGAAATTACTATAAGAAGGCTGAGAGACAGAAGGGTATGACTGGTGAGAACCTTATGATCATGCTCGAGCTCAGACTTGACAATGTTCTTTTCAGATTAGGATTCGCTAGAACAAGAAAAGAAGCAAGACAGATCGTTGATCACAAGCATGTATTAGTTAATGGTAAGTGCGTAAACATCCCTTCATACCTTGTAAAGGCTGGAGATGTTATCGAAATCAGAGAGAAGTCTAAGTCATCAGCAAGATACAAGGAAATCCTTGAGTCTACTAACGGAAGACTTGTTCCAGAGTGGTTAGAGGCAGATGCAGACGCTCTTAAGGGATCAGTTAAGTCAATCCCTACAAGAGAAGTTATTGACGTTCCTGTAAACGAGATGCTTATCGTCGAGTTATATTCTAAGTAATCCATACCGGAAATATAGAATAAAACTTATAAAACCCATAAAAAGGAGGGACTATACATGGTTGATGCAGATTTTAATTTCAAGATGCCAAAGATTGAGATGACAGAAAAATCAGAAGATGGCAAGTATGGAAAATTTGTTGTTGAGCCACTCGAAAGAGGATATGGTTTAACATTAGGTAATTCTTTAAGAAGAATTATGCTCTCTTCATTAGTTGGTACAGCTGTAAGCAGTATCAAGATTGAAGGTGTACTTCATGAATTCAGCTCAATTCCAGGTGTTAAGGAAGATGTTACTGAGATCGTCATGAACATCAAGCAGTTATCAATCAAGAACAACGGAAATTCTGTTGAGCCTAAAGAAGCACATATTGACTTCGTAGGCGAAGGTGTAGTTAGAGCATCAGATATTCAGGTTGATCCTGATATTGAAATAATCAATCCGGATCTTGTTATTGCACATCTTAATGGTGCAGACAGCAAGCTCACAATGGAACTTACAATCACTAATGGTCGTGGTTATGTAAGCTCTGAGAAGAATAAGAGAGATGATCAGCCAGCAGGCGTTATCGCTATTGATTCAATCTACACACCAGTAGAGAGAGTTAATATGGCAGTTCAGAATACTCGTGTAGGTCAGGATACAGATTTTGATAAGCTTACACTTGATATTTTCACTAATGGAACAATAGAACCAGATGAGGCTTTAAGTCTCGCAGCTAAGGTTTTAAGTGAACATTTAAAGGGATTCATCAATCTTTCAGAGAACGCTCAGAAAGTGGAAATCATGGTTGAGCAGGAAGAGGATGAGACTACTAAGGTCCTTTCAATGAGCATTGAAGATCTTGAATTATCTGTTCGTTCATCTAATTGTCTTAGAAGAGCTGGTATCAACACAGTTGAAGAGCTTTGCAACAAGACATCAGATGATATGATGAAGGTAAGAAACTTAGGTAAGAAGTCTTTAGATGAAGTTCTCCTTAAGCAGGAAATGGGCTTACATCTTAGACCTAACGAAGATTAATTTGTAGATACGGCGGCTATACAGTAAGTCCATAAGCGCATGTGTAGCTGTTACAAATGGAGGTAAATCATGGCAAAATATAGAAAGCTCGGCAGAACATCTAGCCAGAGAAAGGCTTTATTAAGAAGTCAGGTAACAGCATTAATCGAGAATGGCAAGATTGTTACTACAGAGGCAAGAGCCAAGGAAGTAAAGAAGATGGCTGAAAAGCTCATCACACTTGCAGTTAAAGAGAAAGACAACTACGAGACAGTTAAGGTTTCAGCAAAGGTTCCTAAGAAGGATGCTGAAGGCAAGAGAGTTAAGGAAGTTGTTGATGGCAAGAAGGTTACTGTATATGAGACAGTAGAGAAGGAAATTAAGAAGGATCTTCCTTCAAGACTTCATGCTAGAAAGCAGATGGATAAGGTTCTTTACACAGTTACAGAAGTTCCTACAGCAGCTGCTGGAAAGAAGAAGAATACTAAGACTGTTGATCTTACAAACAAGTTATTTGATGAGATCGCACCTAAGTATGCTGGTCGTCAGGGCGGTTATACAAGAATCGTTAAGATTGGTTTAAGAAAAGGTGATGCAGCAATGGAAGTTCTTCTTGAATTAGTTTAATTTCAATTGCAATTTAAGCGGGTAAGGAAACTTATCCGCTTTTTTTGGAATCTGCGGTAAGACTTAAAAGGGCAGGAGGTCATATGGGAATAGTTAAAGCAAAAAACCTCACATTTGAATATATAAGACGAGATGAAGATGGTAATGTTGAGGGAATAACTAAGGCTGTTGATAATGTGAGTATTGACATTAAGCAGGGCGATTTTGTTGCCGTGTTAGGTCATAATGGCTCCGGTAAATCAACATTTGCAAAACATCTGAATGCGCTCGTTATGCCGACAGAGGGAACTGTGTGGGTTGATGGTATGGACACAAGGGAAGAGGAGAATACTTTAAAGGTAAGACAGACTGCCGGAATGGTATTTCAGAACCCTGATAACCAGATAGTTGGAACTCTTGTTGATGAAGAGGTTGGATTCGGACCAGAGAATATTGGTGTTCCAACGGAAGAAATATGGGAACGAGTTGAAAAAAGCCTGAAAGCAGTAGGAATGTATGCTTTCAGAAACCAGTCGCCAAACAAGCTATCTGGAGGACAGAAGCAGAGGATAGCGATTGCTGGAATTGTAGCAATGAAGCCAAAATGTATTGTCTTAGATGAACCAACGGCAATGCTTGATCCGTTGGGACGAAAGGATGTACTTAATGTGCTCCATGAATTGAACAGGCAGGAAAATGTAACGGTTATACTTATCACTCATTACATGGAAGAAGTAATTGATATAGACAAGCTTTATGTAATGGATGATGGAAAGCTGGTAATGTCAGGAACACCAAGAGAAATATTCTCACAGGTAGAGAAATTAAAGGAATTGAGACTTGATGTGCCGCATGTTACAGAATTAGCCTATGAACTTCAGAAGGAAGGAGTTCCATTAAAGAATGGAATATTGACTTCAGAAGAATTTACAGAGGAACTCATTAGAGTTAGAAATGAGGGTTTCAATGTCAATAATAGTAGATAATATCAGCTATATTTATGAAAAAGGCACTGGCTTTGAGAGGCAGGCTTTGAAAAATGTGAGCTGTGCAATAGAAGATGGTGAATTTATCGGACTTATTGGTCATACAGGTTCGGGTAAATCCACATTTATACAGCATCTTAATGGACTTGTTAAACCGACTGAAGGCCATATATATTACAATGGCAGAGATATATATGAGCAGGGCTTTAATATGAAAGAATTAAGAAGCAGGGTAGGACTGGTTTTTCAGTATCCGGAACACCAGCTTTTTGAGACTGAGATATTCAAAGATGTATGTTTTGGTCCTAAGAACCTTGGCCTTTCACAGAAGGAGGTTGAAATCAGAGCATTTGAGTCGTTAAGACTGGTTGGAATAGATGATAATATGTTTTATCAGTCGCCATTTGATTTGTCAGGTGGACAGAAGAGAAGGGTTGCCATTGCAGGTGTACTTGCGATGAAACCTGATGTTCTTATTCTGGATGAACCAACGGCTGGCCTTGACCCTAAGGGAAGAGATGATATTCTTAATTGTCTTAAGTATTTAAGGGAAGAGACAGGAATGACTATTATTCTTGTGTCACACAGCATGGATGATGTTGCTAACTATGTGAGCAGAATTATGGTAATGAATGATGGTGTGCTGACATATGATGACACTCCAAGAAATGTATTCAGGCATTATAAGGAGCTGGAGGCAATAGGACTAGCAGCACCACAGGTAACTTATTTGATGAATGATTTAAAACAGGCAGGCTTTGATGTTAATACAGATGCTATCACAATAGATGAAGCGAAGGAAAGCATTTTGTCAGCACTGGGATAAAGGAAGTAATATGATTCGAGATATAACAATAGGACAGTATTATCAGGCAGATTCGATAATACACAGACTGGACCCGAGAGTTAAGCTTATGGGTACCTTAATATTCGTAATATCCCTGTTTCTGGGAAGTAATATATGGCTGTATCTGGTTGTAGCAGCATTTTTGGCGATAGTAATTGCACTGTCAAAGATACCTCTTAAATTCATTCTTAAAGGTCTTAAGGCAATTGTAATATTAATTGTAATCAGTGCGGCATTTAATCTGTTTCTGACACCAGGAACGCCTCTTATTAAGATATGGAAGCTGACGATAACGCATGAAGGCCTTAATACGGCTGTATTCATGGTTATAAGGCTTATTTTTCTTATTATGGGTTCATCCCTTATGACACTTACAACAACGCCTAATAACCTTACAGACGGGCTTGAAAGGGACTTGGTTTTCTTAAATACATTAAAGTTCCGGTTCATGAAATTGCAATGATGATGTCAATTGCATTGAGGTTTATCCCGATTCTTATTGAGGAAACAGATAAGATAATGAAGGCACAGATGGCGCGAGGTGCAGACTTTGAGTCAGGTAATATTATTAAGAAGGCAAAAGCCATGATACCTATTCTTGTGCCTTTATTCATATCAGCGTTCAGAAGGGCTAATGAACTTGCAATGGCTATGGAGGCGAGATGTTATCACGGTTCTGAAGGAAGAACTAAGATGAAGCCGCTGAAATACTCCAAAAGAGATATTAATGCATATCTTATTATCGCATTGTATCTTGCATGCATTATTGTGGTTAAGGTTACGCTTAAGTTAATATAATCAGTGTGTATACAGATATGACATTTATAATAGGCTGATTCTGGCTGAATAAGGAGGAACGCCATGCGAAGAATAAAGCTTATCGTAGCTTATGATGGAACAGAATATTCCGGCTGGCAGATTCAGCCGGAAGCACCAACTATAGAAATGTATCTTGACAAGGCAATTCGCGAGCTTACAGGTGAAAATGTGCATGTGACCGGAGCAAGTCGTACAGACGCAGGTGTGCATGCATATGGAAATGTAGCTGTATTTGATACGGAATCGACAATACCCGGAGACAGATTCACATTTGCACTAAACAGATTTCTGCCGGATTCAATTGTTATTCAGGATTCATGGGAAGTGTCTGTAGATTTTCACCCAAGGCACTGTAACACAAGAAAGACTTACGAATACCGCATACTTAATACTGCTGTTCCGTTGCCTCAGAAGCGCAATTTCACATGGCATGTTGCAGGCAGTATTGATATTGAAAAGATGAAAGAAGCTGCAGCATATATTGTTGGTGAACATGATTTCAAAAGCTTCTGTTGTGTGAGAACTCAGGCAGAATCGACTGTCAGGACTATATATTCACTTGAGGTTCTGCAGGAAGGCAGTGAGATAATAATCCGTATTAAAGGAAATGGATTCTTATACAACATGGTAAGAATTATTACAGGCACGCTTATTCAGGTAGGAAAAGGAAGATTCAAGCCTGAATATGTGAAGCAGATGTTAGAGGCAAAGGACAGGACTGTTGCAGGGCAGACTGCTCCTCCACAGGGACTTACACTTGTTGGCATTGAATATGTGGATAATGATGACGCAAGGGTTGTCTGATGTGGATAACTTTTTTGGATAAAACATTTGCAAAAGTATATTGACACACGTGGTTATGTGTTATATAATTCAGAAATGTGGCGTGATAAGTGCGCCCATAATTAAGGTTTTAAGTGTTTCACCAATGCCCCGGAGAGACATTTATATACATTAATAATTAAGCATTATAGCAATATTTCAGGAGGAAAACTAATGAAAACTTATATGGCTAGTGCATCTACAATCGAGAGAAAATGGTATGTAGTAGATGCTGCAGATTATACATTAGGTCGTTTAGCATCACAGGTTGCTGCTGTGTTAAGAGGAAAGAATAAGCCAACTTACACACCATTCCTTGACTGTGGTGACAACGTTATCGTAATTAACGCTGATAAGGTTAAGGTTACAGGAAAGAAGCTTGACCAGAAGGTTTATTACAGCCACTCAGACTATGTTGGTGGTTTAAAGGAAACAACACTTAAGGAAATGATGGAAAAGAAGCCTGAGAAGGTTATCGAGCTTGCTGTTAAGGGAATGCTTCCAAAGGGACCTTTAGGACGTCAGATGTTCACAAAGCTTCATGTTTATGCTGGTCCAGATCATGAGCAGGCAGCTCAGAAGCCAGAAGTATTAAAGTTTTAATATAAGGACACATATAAGGAGGAATTAACAGTGGCTAAGAAAGCAAACGGAAAGTTCTACGGAACAGGTAGAAGAAAAAGCAGTATTGCTAGAGTATATTTAGTACCAGGTACAGGTAATATCACAATAAATAAGAGATCACTTGATGAGTATTTCGGTCTTGAGACACTTAAGGTTGTTGTAAAGCAGCCATTAGCTCTCACAGAGACAGCTGACAAGTTCGATGTAATCGTTAACGTACACGGTGGCGGATACACAGGTCAGGCTGGTGCTATCAGACATGGTATCTCTAGAGCACTTCTTCAGGTTGATTCAGACGAGTACCGTCCATCACTTAAGAAGGCTGGTTTCTTAACAAGAGATCCAAGAATGAAGGAGAGAAAGAAATACGGTCTCAAGGCTGCACGTCGTGCTCCACAGTTCTCAAAGAGATAATCTTTACAATCCAAAGCGTCTTATGGCGTTTACCAGAAAAGTATATTACACCTCGGAATTTCGGTTCCGGGGTGTTTTTTAGTTTGTGAACTGTGGTATTATTATAATATAATGAAAAATATTATTTTGGATAGATGTTTATATGACAACTGTAAGCACAAAGAGTGGTAGAATTATAAAAGTTGTATCCAGAGAAGAATAGAAAAGTACAATAACAACTTTTTTTGATAAAGTTGGCAGATATGATTGGAGAGCCATATATGATTAAAATAGCATTTTTTGATATAGATGGAACATTGTTGAAAATGGGATGTAAAGAACCGACAGATAAAACAGTTAAAGCGTTAAATTCTCTTCACCAGAATGGAATATTGCTTTGTATGGCAACTGGCAGAGGCTATCTTTCAATCCCTAAATTCAAAGATATTACATTTGATGTGCTGCTTACATTTAATGGTTCATATATAATGGCTGGAGAAAAGATTATTTTCAGAAATCCCCTGAATAATAATGATAAACATCAAATAATTCAAAATCTTAATAAAATGAACAGAGCAGCTGCAATCAGCAATGAGCATTTTATTGTTACTAATGGCACAGATGAGCATCTGGAAGAGTACTTTAAATTTGGAAATGAAACATTGACAATTGCAGATAATTTCGATGAGTTATGTAAAGAAGATATTTATCAGATTATGTGTGCGTGCAGAAAAGAAGAATACGCCCAGATACTGCAAGGAACTGAAAATACCCAGATAACTGCATGGTGGGATAAAGCAGCAGATATAATTCCATTGAATTGTGGTAAGGGAAATGCTGTAAATGCAGTGCTTAATTATTATGGATTATCGAAAGATGAGGCGATTGCTTTTGGTGATGGTAGAAATGATATTGAAATGCTAGAAGCTGTTGGTACAGGAGTGGCCATGGGGAATGCCATTGATGAAGTCAAAGCAAGAGCAGATGTCATATGTAAATCCGTTGAAGAAGACGGAGTGTATCATTACTGTCTGGAGAAAAAACTCATTCAATGTTGATGGACTTATTATACAGCAGGGTTGCAGAGTGTTATATACTCTGCAACCCTGTTAGTCATTTATAGTCTTAATTTTACCACCACTTCTCACGGTAAGAGTATTCACCGCGGTAATTAGAAGCATTATAATCAGGATACTTGAAAGGTGCATATACATCATCCTTAGGTGCATCATCCTGTGTATATATGTACATTGAATCATAATCCCATGTGACAATCTCATCACGCGCATCGCCGTAGAGGTTTACAGCTTCAGCACACATGGTAGGATGACCATCATCAGGGAATTTAACAACCTGGATACCATTGCCATCAATCATTCCACCGCGCTCTACATCAGCATTAAGAAGGATGAAGTCCTGACCGTCACCAGTCCAGTTTACAGGAGTTAAGAGATTACCATTAAGCTCATTCTCCATTTCCCATAACTGATTACCCTCGCTGTCATAGAAATATATAATTCCCTGGTGTCCCCAGAAATTAACAACAACCATTTCATAGCCTGGGCGGTTAGGAAGATAATTAGCAAGACTTACACGCTGTGCATGACCTATGCCGTCCTTCTTAAGAAGCTTTCCGTTAAAATCAGATATCAGGAAGCCTTCCTTTCCTGCAACACAGGCAAAGAATTTAGTACCTTTGTGTGGTCCTGACTCAAATCTGCCTGGAACAATCTCATCAATATGGTCTTCATTAACAGGCATAGTCCACATTTTATTACCGTGGCAGTCAAGCATGTTATAACCAACTAAAAGTTCATCATGTCCATCCCCGTTAATATCAATTGCAAAAGGAAAATGTCCGGTATTCTTATCACTTTGGAAATGCCACATAACCTCAAGGTCATCGTTAAGTGCATATACTCTGCAATAACGGTCCTTAATGAGAATATCGCGTGGCTTTTCAAGTCCACGGAAATTACATATACGCATACCATCAGGATTAATTCTGTCAAATGCGTAGATTTTATCAGGAACACCGATAATAGTTCCGTCCTCTTCTGGTGTAGAGAAAGGTGTTTTGGCACGTTTCTTCACTTCACCTGTTTTGCCATCAAGAATCAGCACTTCAAAATTCTTGGCTGTAATAACCTCATCAAAGCCATCACCGTCAATATCATATATCTGCATAGGCATATCTGCTGATATAGTTCCAATGTCGTGATTATCAGTAGGTTCACCATGCTGCCATAATACATTGCCATCAAGGTCAAATGCGGTGAGACAGCTGATTGTTCCATAAGCATCACGGTTTACTCTTTTCTGGCACTGAGCCATAACCATCTGATACTCGCCATTGCCAAGAAGATGACCGAAACGAAGTTGTCTTCCGGTGCCGCAGCCTTTAAGGTCAATTTTCTTAAGAAGTTTCATCTTAGGATAATGTGCCTGTGCATCTTCGCATTCAGCTTTATAAGCATTTCTTGCAGCATCAATAGAAGCAGCAGTACTTTCAGAAGTAGTAACATTTACAAAACCAAACTGTGTTGGGATAGTTGCAGTAATGGCAACCTTGCCACCCTGCCTTGCATATTCAGTGTCAAGGTCAAAATAAACCTTATCATCAACACTGCATATAACATGGCTGCCTTTAATCTCAGCCTTAAGTACATAAGTATCATCACAGTTGTAATCAAAAGGTACAGAATCGAGTACAGTAACATCCTCCTTATGACGATACTCAAGTCTTAATTCATGCTCTTCAAAAACAAGGACAAGAAGATTAGCAGAGTTCTGACAACAAAAACCAATGCCGGCATTGCCCCATTTGGTAGTAAACATACGCACACTTGCAGTTATAGTATAATCGCGCCAGAATCTGTCACCGCTTGTGAGCATAGGAAATGTACGGTGTGGCTTGTCATTGCGGATACGCATCTGCTCCATAAAATGTTTTCCATTATATTCAGAAATAATCCAGGAAGCCCCCTGACCGTTATAGACGTGGTTGCATACCGGGTCATACCATTTACCATAATATCCAGGATAATGGATAAAATGATATTCACCCATTGCCGAATGATTCTTATCATAAGGAAATTCACCAATAGGAAAATCAGAGAAATCTTCATCAAGTAAAATAAAATCTGCCATAATAACCTCCATTCTAAAATAAAAAAATAATTAGTGGCTCTTTCTGTAGCTTCCGGGCGCTTCGCCCATGATTTTTTTAAATGTGCCGCCCATAGTATTACTGTCGGCGAAACCGCATTTGTCAGCAATCTCAGTAATAGAGAGGCTGGTGTTGACTAAAAGGTCTGCTGCTGCGTGCGTTCTTACATTAATAAGATACTCTCTGAACCTGAAGCCTGTAAAAGCCTTAAATTTCTTGGAAAGGCTCGATTCACTCATATTAAAAAGTTCGGCGGTAGCAGCCATAGTTATGTCATTATGATAATTCTCGATAATATATTCAATAACCTTCTGGATAAGTTCATTACCTGTATCCATTTTCGTAATAACATTATCTTCGTACATCTGACAACGCAGAATAAAAAGTATAAGTTCATGAAAATAAGAATGTATGAAAGATAAAGACAGACTATCTACACCATTGTGTTCATAAGAAATCTTCTGGATAATTGATGATATATAATCAAGTCGTCTTTCTGGTATATGGATAACAGGATGTTCATGAAAAATGCTTTCTATATCCAGAGAAGAATCATCAGCAATCCACTTTAATTCATCATTATTAAAATATAGCACATATCTTGTATGGTCACTTCCTGCAAGGTAAGTAGTCATATGGGCTGTATCTGGTGAAATAAGAGCAAGTCCGCCCGGATTTAACATATATATTTCATCACCTACATAAAGGGTGCAGGAACCAGAATATATAAACATCAACTCCCATTTGTTATGTTCATGAAAATGTTTCATCTTATAAGATGGTGGCACAGTAGCAATATCCGTGAGGAAATTGTCATTAATAAAATGGTACATTGCCGTCTCCTAGGTATATAAATAATATCTTACGAAGCAAAATCATATACTGATTATAGGTTGTTTATAGAGAAAATGTTACTGATTTTTTACATATTTTTTTGATTTTAGAAGATTTCGTGCTGTTTTTTTGTATATATAAAAATACAATGTGAATATAATGGAAGCATCTTAAGAAGCAGAAACAATTTAATATAAGGAGGAATAATATGATACGAAGAAACAAAATTATTGCTTCTGTTGCCGTCAGTGTTATGACCGGCGTTCTTGTTGCAGGTAACTTAGTTCCATTACAGGGATATTATGCATTTGCACAGGAAACAGGAGTAACAGCTATGAGATATTCAGCAGTAAAAGACATTAACAAAACATTAGAAGGTTACACACCAATTGACAGTTCTGATCCGGTTGAATTCGGTGGAACTTACATTAAGTATCAGGGTGAGACAATCCAGTTGTCGGAGACAGCCATATATCTTGATGGCTCATTATCAGACGAGCTTGCTGCCCAGTACCCATATGTATATAACGACATTACTAAGGCATTGTCAGCAGATGCATTAAAGAATGGAACAGCAGATAATCCAATGACAGTATATGTTGCACCATATGTGTACTGGATAGATGATCCGGCAGCAACAGATACAGTACAAAAGACAGAAGGATATTCAACACCTTATGGAATGGTTGTTAATTCAGATTTTCTTACTATCAAAGGCCTTACAGGAAATCCTGATAATATTGTGTTAGCCGGAAACAGAGGACAGTCACATGCCTCTAACGGTAACTATACCATGTTCAGATTCAACTGCAGCGGCGCACTTACAGTTAAGAATATAACAATAGGTAACTATTGCAGCGTTGACCTTGATTATCCGCTTATGAGTGAGCTTAATCAGGCAAAGAGAACAGAGACAATCACACAGGCACAGCTTGCTGATGTTTCTGGAGACAAGATGTTTGCAGATAACTGTAACTTTATAAGCAGAACTTAATCTTGACCCAATAAATGGAGCATCAAGAAGTCTTTATAACAACTGTCATTTTGAAAGTACAGATGATGCCCTTAATGCAAATGCTGTATATGTAGGATGCGATTTTGATTTCTACGGAAACAGACCATTATATTCATCATATGGTACAGGTTCAACATTTTTAGGTTGTACATTTAATTGTAAGATATTAAATGTTGAAGCCGAACCTACACAGTTCTTTACTAAGGAAGGTGGCACAATTACCGCAGTAGACTGTGTATATAACAGTAATTTAAGTGTACCTATATCAATTGGATGGACTAAAACACCATCAACTTCATTAAAGTGTTATCAGAGCAACATAATTCATAATGGACAGAGCATTACAATCGGTGGCGAGGGTGCTAAAGAAACCGTTGATATGACAGGCAAGTCAGTACTTGATGCCTACAAGGTTGTGTCAGGCGGTAAGACATATTACAACACATACAATCTTTTAAAGGGCAGTGACGACTGGGATCCATTAGGAGTTAAGGATGTAATTAAAGCAGCCGGACAGGACACAGTTGCAACACAGCTTTCAATAACATCAGATGTCACAGAGATTGAATCTGGAAAGGAAACAGCTTCAATAGGAGGAGCAGTTAACTATTTCTATGGAACTAATGATACAACACAGAAGATAACATACAGCGTATCAGACGAAGATAAGGCATATGTGAAGTTAACAGATAATGGTGACGGAACATGCAAAGTAGAAGGTACTAATAATGATGATGCAGCTAGGAAGGTCATTATAAATGCATCTACAGAGTCAGGTCTTGAAGCAGCAGTTGGAATTACTGTAAAGCCAAGCAAGATTGAAGCACCAGCATTTACAAAGGCACCAGTTATTACTAATGACGGACAGGGCAGTCTTAAAGTAGATTACTCACTTGATTTAGGAAGCAGAGAAGACATGTCTGCAATCTCATGGTACAGATGTACAGATGCAGAGGGCAGCAATCCTATACTTGTAGCAGTAACAAGAAATGATTCACCAGAGTATACATATAAGTTAACAGCAGGTGATGTAGGATATTACATCATGGCTAAGGTAGAATCTAAGAACATCAGAAGTGATTATGGAACACCGGAAAATACAGTATATGACAAGGCAATCGGAGTGAAAGATGTAAGAAGCAAGAACTTTGCTACAGATTTCTCTAACTTCCCTAATGTAAAGCAGTCAGAAATCAAAGCTGGCTTCTGGACTGTAGATTATAACCGTCCGGCAGATACAGAAAGTTTTGGAAGCTGGCAGGGAGCTGATACAGAAGAACCTTGGAAATATGGAACAACAGGTAACGGCTGTGTAGGCGCTGGATTATATGAAGGTACACAGGGCGCAAGACTTATGTATACACCAGTAGAAGGAACATATGGTGATATGTCACTTAAGCTTGTAGTTGATCCGGCTAAGACAGCAGGTCAGGGATTTGGTAGTGCAGGACAGTATATGGATGTACTTCTTAAGTTCGATACATCAACACTTACAGGATACGGATTAAGAATAATAAGAACAAGGGATTCATCTAATGCCGTAACATTTGTACTTGTAAAATATGACAATGGAACAGTAACAGAGATTTCTGATAAAGTTATTGCAAGCTGCTATGCAACAGGCTGTACAATCAGTTTAAAGGCTGAAGGCAATAAGCTCACAGCTCATGTTGAGACACCAACAGAACAGCTTGCAGACCAGGCAGCTAAGGGATATCCACATGTGGTTGACCTTACAGCAGATATTGAAGCTAACAGCTTTGGCGGAGTTGCAATCCAGCATACAGGAACACTTGGCGCAGGCGGATGGCAGAATACAACAATGCTTCATAACTTAAATGTTACATGGGAAGGTGAGAATAACCAGAACCCAGAATATGTTGAAGGAAATCCATCAGATAACGAGAATCCTGCCGAGACACCAGATGATTCAACAGGAACATCAACAGGAGCAGACACAACAGTCAAGACTGGTGATATGAGTCATACAGGAATGTATGCAGCATTAATGGCAGCAGGACTTAGTGGCTTACTTGGAATGGCAGCAGTATACATGAGAAGAAGAAAAGATATCTAATTTCATAAGAATTTTCTTTACAGGAGCACCCGCAATTATATTGCGGGTGTTTTTGCGTGGTGAATGTGTGACCGTATGTGATTGACATTTTAATTATTATGCTATAAAGTTTTATAGAACTAACTAGTATAAGATGGAGGATAAAACTTAAAAGCATGAAATATAATATCAGAAAATATATATTGGCAGGAATTACAGCAATTCTTGCAGCGGCTGTTTTGACGGCATGTGGTGGCAGCAAGCCAGAGGAGGACGATACAGTCCAGAGTACACAGGAAATATTTGCAATGGATACATATATGTCGCTTACTGCATATGGCAGCAATTCAGAGGAAGCAGTAAGTAAAGCAGTTCAGGAGATTAACCGGCTTGATGCAATGTTTTCGGTAGGAAATGAGGACAGTGATGTTACTAAGATAAATGAAAATGGAAGCGGTGAAGTATCGGAAGAAACCGCATTTATAATGAACAGGGCAATGCAGGTATCTAAAGAAACTAAAGGTGCTTTCGATATTACGATATACCCGGTTATGGAGCTGTGGGGATTTACCACCAAGAATTACAGAGTGCCTGAAAGCAGCGAGATTGCGGATGTACTTAAGCATGTTTCTTATACAAATGTGGAGGTTAACGGGCAGCAGGTGACATTGTCAGATGGTGCAAGCATTGACCTTGGTGGAATTGCCAAAGGTTATACTTCTTTGCGGGTGATTCAGATTATGAAGGACTGCGGCATAGAGCACGCAATCATTAATCTTGGAGGCAATGTGCAGGTGCTTGGAAGAAAGAGCGATGGCTCGGACTGGAGGGTTGCCATACAGAATCCTGACAGTGAAAGCAGTTATCTTGGTGTATTAAGCACTGCTGATAAGGCAGTTATAACATCAGGTGGATATGAGAGATATTTTTGAGCAGGACGGACAGGTATACCATCATATTATAGACCCGCAGACAGGTTATCCATCAGAGAGCGACCTGACTTCTGTTACAATTGTGTGTTCAGATGGAACTACAGCAGATGCATTATCAACTGCGCTTTTGTAATGGGGCTTGACGGTGCGAAAGAACTTTACAGAAGCGGGGCTATAGATTTTGATATGATACTTTTCGATGGAAGCAGAGTGTATGTATCGGAGGGCATTGCCAGCGGTTTTCAACAGATATGGATAAGGAAATAATTACCAGACAGCCTTGATGAGAATTATTATTAACAGTCTGTATTGACAAATGCAGGGCCTAAAATATATTCTATAGAACAGTTAGGAAAAACTAATCGCAGATAGATTAATATACTTTTGTTGAAGACAGCTAACCAAGATATACAGACTAGAAGGAGCAGACATGTTATTAATAATATCACTTATAATTGTATCTTTATTCATATATTTTCTTAAGGATTCACTTAAGAAATATGCCAATATATTTTATATAGGTGTGGCAGTAATCTCTATTGCAGTATTTCTGATTGGATTTCTGTCAATGCCTTTGTTTGTAAAGAACAATATATTAGGAATATTTGCAAAAGGCTCTATTGGAACGGCAATGTTCGTTGCAGTAATGTACACTGGCGCACTGCCTAAGGGCAACAAGCTGATTGCACCGCTTATGAAGATAAGAGGCGAATTGTCAATTACAGCGGCAATACTCGTCCTGTGTCATAATTTCACATATGGAATGACATATTTCAGAATGTTATTTACTAAGACAAGCCTGTTATCAGCCACACAGCTTGCAGCTGCGGTAATAAGTCTTATGCTTATAGCTATAATGCTTGTGCTTACAGTTACATCTTTTCCATCTGTAAGAAAGAAGATGCAGGCTAAGAAGTGGAAGCAGTTACAGCGCACAGCATATGTGTTTTATGGTCTTATGTATGTTCACATTATGCTCATCAACATACCTTATGCGAGACTTGGACTTGGCATGTATATTGCAAATGTAGTTATCTACAGCATAGTTTTCTTAGGCTATGCAGCTATGAGAATAGCAAAGGCTGTATCAGTAAAGGCAGCAAGAGCCGGAAAGACATACGGTAAGAAACCAGAGACGGTTCTGTATGGACTGGCATTGGTTATATGTGCAGTGATGACGGTGTCGTGCTTTGCAGGAAGACAGACAGTGTCGGCATCGGAAGACAATGAGGAATGGAACGATTTCTTTAACGAAGAGACAGTTGCAGCAATGGTCAAAGAGATTGAGAGCAGTACGGCTAAGACAGATGCCGAAGGAACAACACAAGAGAGTCTGGAAGAATCAGCTTCATCAGATGGACAGTCAGACTCACAGGCTGGTGGTGTAGGAAATGAAGTGTCGGGAAATAGCAATAATTCCGGTTCGGATAATGTTTCTGGTAATTCATCAGGTAATAGTTCTGACAGTGGTAATCAGTCAGCCAAGCCGGATAATGGTTCTGACAATAGTGGAGAGCTGAGCGGCGGTTCAGGCAGTGACGCACCGGCTAATACAACATTTAAAGCAGATGGAACTTATACAGGTTCCGCTGTGTGTGAGACTTATAACTACAATGTAATGGTTACAATAGTCATATCAGGAGATACGATTACATCGGTTACTGCTGAATCAGAAGCGGGTGCGCAGGATGTGCAGTATTTTAATATGGCAAATGCAAAGGTTCCTGCACTTCTTGCAAATCAGAGTACATCAGGTGTTGACAGTATTTCTGGTGCAACCAAATCAAGCAATGCCATCAAGAAGGCATTTTACTATGCTTATAAATCAGCTAAGAGTAGAGCGGATTTGTAATAGAAAAAATTATAAGGAGGCAAAATTCCTCTCCTCACCAAGGGGTTCGGATTTTGCTTCGCAAAACAAGGAGGAATTATGAGAAAGAACATTTTTACTAAGATTGCTGCTGTTGCAGCCGCTACTGTTCTTGCTGTTACAGCACTCCCTGCTCTTGTGTCTGATACACATGCAGCAGATGATGAGTATTCATATGTATATGCTGGACTTACATGGCAGGAATACTGGGCTAACGAGGGCGTATATAACGCAGGAGATGTAACATCATCTAATGAGAAGGATACAAAAGGGGAATATGATAAGGGCGCTTTTGATACAGTAACAAGAGCTACAACCAATCATGGTCTTCACAGAGGAAGCTACCAGTGTATGGCAACAATTGATACAGAAGATGGTAGAAGTATGAGCTTGCCGGCTGGAGCAGTGATGGAAAAAATCAGATAATGATACTTACAGATGGTACACAGCTTTCATACAATAAGGGGCAATTACTAATGCAGATGGTACAAAATCTAAGCTTTCTTCTTATGAAGTAACTGGTATTAAGTATGTTCCGGTTAAGGTTAAGACATCTGATCTTGCTGATTTTGAGCAGCATTACAGAGTTGTCAAGAATGGAGAAAAGTTATACGGTGGATTTGGTGAGAACAAGCTTAGCTCATATGAGTATACAGCTGCAGTTAATGCAGATACTAACGGACTTAAGACAGCAGTTAAGAATGCAGATGGAACATATTCATTCTCTGCAAGAAAGACTGGCAATGGCAAATCATTTGCAGAGCAGGATATCAGCGTAGCTGCTAACATTATCTACAGTAAAAGATGCTACAGGTTCATACGGTGAATTTTTAAGAGTTGATATTAATGGTGATGGTTATGGTGCATTGGGTGCTATGATGCAGGCTGTTAAGTGGACATACTATGGAAATGATGCAACAAGAACAAATGTAGTTGCTACATATGGTACTAAATTCGCAGCAGATAACTGGATGCACAAATCAATGGGAATCCAGCTTGGACTTACAGATTCAGCACGCTGCAAGTTACCAGCAGGATATGACGGAACAGGTTACTGGTCACTTACTGTATATGCATTAGGATATACTGATACTACAATTGATTTTGAAGCAACTGATGCTAATATCGTTAAGGTTAAAGCACCTGTAAGTGATACATCAAAGCTTTCAGCAGCTATTGCAGCAGCAGATGCACTTAACGAAGCTGATTACACAGCCGAGTCTTGGGCAGCTATGAAGCTTGAGTATGAGGAAGCAGTCGATGCACTTGCAGTTGCAGAATATCAGGCAGATGTTGATGAGGCAACAGAGCATCTTATGGCAGCAATCAATGCATTAGTAAAGGTTGATGCAGGTACACCTTCTGGTTCAGAAGAGTCTGATAACACAACAGAAGCAGGTACTTCAGATACATCTGTATCAGATGTTAAGACTGGTGATGCAGACAACATGGCAGTATATTCATTAGCTGCATTACTTGCTGCAGCAGGTGTAGCAGTTGTATCAAGACGCAGAATTAAAGACGTCAGATAATTGATACGCTAACAATCATAATAAAACTATAAACAAGCCAGAGAATCGGGGCGGAGAGAATCCTTTGTGGGATTCACTTCCGCTCCGGTTCTTTATTAATTGTGTGAATTAATTTCTGTACTTATCAAGTGAACATTTTGTAGCATTAATAATGTCTCTTAAAATATAAAATCCTGTGTTGAACACGAATCCAAAACATTTAGTATTTCTGCTTTGGTAGATAGATTAATACTTGGTGTGTCGTAAAGCAGCTCATCAGTCTGTACAGATAAAGCTTCTGCAATATCAACAAATACCGGTAAGCTGAGCTTAGTGTTTCCTGTTTCGATATGGCTCAAATGTGTTGTAGAGATTCCTACTTTTCAGCCAGTTGTTCCTGTGATAATCCACATCCTTTCTAAATTTTCTGATTTTTGCCCAATCATATAATAATCCATAATATACCTGCCTATAGAATATAATTATACTTGAATTGTATGGTCGGAAATGGTAATTTTACATAAACTATATAGGCTATTTTATGCTTACATAGTTAAAATATTCTGATGTGAGATGGAAACAGAATAGAATATATAAACTGTGCATACAGTTAAAAAATAACTTGAATTATATAGTCTAAAATGCTAAAATTTCATTAACTAAATAGGCAGTCTGTGTTTATACAGTTAATAAAATTGCAAAGGAGAATTGTTTATGAAAAGAAAGTGGTTTTAGTGTTGACTTTAATGATGCTGGTAGCTCTTGTTGCTTGTGGAGGAAAATCTGGGACACAACAGACAGCGCAACAAAATGCAATATTAGGAAGATGGGAAATAAAGGAAGGAAAGGATAGTTCATGGTTTTATGAAAGATTTGAATTGTTTAGTGATGGAACTAGTGTAACAAGTGCAGGATATCAAGAGAAATGGATTTCTGAAAATGGAAGATTGAAAATAGGTGATGATGTTTGGAGTTACACTTTATCAGATAATAAATTAACATTAACAGCTAAAATGGTTCCGTTGGAATTTATGAAAGAGTACAGCAATAAATTAACACACAAGGAGAATTGTTTATGAAAAAGAAAATAGTTTTAATGTTGACAGTTATTATGTTAATAGGACTTGCTGGGTGTGGAAAAATCAGATAAACATAAAGGAAACTGGCACATCTGATAATAATGAACAAATGGTACAAAACATATATGAAAACAAGAGGACAGAAGTAAAGCAAAAATATCAGAAATAAAGGAAAGATTGCCAGAAACTTCTGCAGAAGATAAAGGAACTTGTGGGAGTAAGGCAAAATGGTACTACAAAGATAATACATTAATTATTTACGGAGAAGGTGATAACAGAAGATACATGGCATAAGTCAAATATAGTTATAAATACAGTTGTTATTGATAGCGGAATTACTAAATTAGGAAACAATATGTTCAGTGGGTTAGGGTCTGAGGTTGGAAAAATATAGAAAATTTCTATATTGCAGATGGTCTGGAAGAAATAGGATCGAGTACTTTTGTAAATTGTGACTGCTTAAGGAAATAGTGTTGCCCTAGTCTGTATTTTATAGATGGATATACATTTGCTAGCTGTGATTCTTTAAAAATGTATATATGACAGATGGAGTTGAAAAATAGGTGACAGTGCTTTTACTGGTTGTAAATCACTTGACAGTATCTTTATACCGAAAACGGTACTGGCAATAGGAAATGGTGTATTTACCGGATGCAATAATTTATCAGATATTCAGATTTCAAAAGATAATAGAATATTCAGTGAAAGAATAATTGCATTATTAACAATGATACAAAAACATTAATTTATGCTATAAATAAGGATTTTCAATTCCAGATGATATTTTATGTATTGCTGAGGATGCTATTTATGGGTGTGAAATTGATAGTTTGGTTATACCTGAAGGAGTTAAGGAAATAGAAGAAAGAGCATTTACTTATAGCAAATTTGCTGAAATTAAATTACCTGATACATTAAAGATAATTGGAAATTATGCTTTGAAAATTGTAGTAAATTAAAAGTGTTTATATACCCAAGAGCGTAAACTATATCGGAAACAATATTTTTCATGGTTGCAGTGTTTTTAGAACACATAGAAGTTGATAATGATAATACTGTATATGATAGTAGAAAGTCATGTAATGCAATAATTGAAACATCTAGGGACAAAATGATTGCAGCATGTACAAACACATTAATTACAGACGATGTAGTAGATATAGCAAATGGTATATTTGCTGGATTCAGTGTTTTTACAGATACATATAATAAGGCAAATCAGATTAATCCGATAGTTTTAAATATTATTAGATAATAAGGAGAAAAAATATGGAAGAGAAAAATTTTGTCAGTACTGCGGTTCACCTATTGATAGTGAAGCAAAATTTTGTACCAAATGTGGAAAGAGCATTAATAGCGAGCAGAATGCTTCCGTTCAGAAGAAGGTTTATCAGCAGACTAACTTTGTGATGGATATGTTAAGAAACTTTGGTAAACCCAATTCAGTAATAAGAATTATAAGCATTTTTAGTGCTATATTTCTGGCAATAGTACAGTTTTCGGAATGGGATATAAGCTGAATATAGACGCATGGATTGTAAGTAAAACAGAAAAAATTAGTGCAATTAAATTCCTGTATAGATTGGTTTTCAAATCAGGAGATATGTCGGAATATGGTGTGAAATTAAATTTTTAATAGTTATCTGTTGTCTGGCATTTATAATTGGATATGTTGTTCTTTGATTGTAGATGCATTACTGATTAAATACATAATATCAGATTATCATATAGACACAATTGTCGATGTAGATAATGGAATGTCTATATGTGGAATGGTTATGTTTGGAGTAACAATAATAATTGGGATGTATATTAGAAGCAAACTTGGAGAGTATGGAATGGAGGATATGTTTAGTATAAATGCTATGTGTTACATAGGCTTTGTGTACTCTCTTGTGTTACAGATATTCTCAAGATTAATTATTAAATCACAGTTAGAAGATGAGTAAGATTAGAAAAAGGCTGATTTATAACAAATGTTAAGCTTTGACTTATTTAGGAAATATCAATATTCTGATATCAAGAAAGGGTGTACAAAGATATTAATGAGTATTTGAAAGACCCGTGGAGGTGCTCAGTATGTTTTCAGAGGCGTTGAGAATATTGGACAGGAATACGGCAGAGTTGATGGTTGACAGGATGAAAGATGAGATGGAGGTTTTGAAGGCACAGAATGAAGAACTAAAGTCATCATCAGAAGAAAAAGACGCAGAGATAGCAAGATTAAAGTTATTAGAAGAACAGAATAAGTAGTAAAAGCAGCAGCTACCACAACCATAAGTGGTAACTGCTGTTTTCAGATTTATTACCTGTTAATCTTAATATCACCCATATTAACATCAGCATTTATACTCTTACTGCTTCCGGCATTATTAGTATAGCTGTGAGAATAAGTAGAATCATTAACCTTGATGTCGCCTAAGTCTACAGAGATTAGCACTGTATTTATCAATATCCATACCGCTTATTTTCAGAGAACCCATATCGACAGAAAGGTTAAGGACATCACTGTCACAGTTTGTGCTTAATATCGCCCATATTGTTATCAGCAGTTAAATTCTTAACGGCAGAATCAAAGATCTTAAGAGAACCCATATCAACAGAGAAATCAGCAGAAGAAGCATGTATATTGTTAACATCCATATCACCCATATTAAGGTCAGCCTGAATAGAATTAAGACTGATATTGTCAGGAATAGTAATTGTAAGTGTGCAGTCTGAGTTTTTGATATTAGTCATAAGATGTACTTTTACATGCTGTTCAATATTTAATGAAGTTCCAGAAACAGATACAGCAGGCTTAAACTTTTCAGCACCTGTATAGATAACTTCAAGCTTGCTGCCTTTCTTAATCTCAACACTGCCAAGATTCATATCAACAGATATGTCTGACACATTATCATAAATAGAAGAATTTTCAATATATTTGCCACTGGATGCCATAGTCATGCGTGTAAAAGGAGAAATGTTAAATACATTACCAAGAACGCCAATAATTATGCATATAAGTGTAATAAAATATATAATTGACAGATAAATTCGTTTCTTCATAATTACACCTCCCTGGAATCGTCTTTAAGTATACTATTAAATATAGCATGTATTACAGCCGCAACAGGCCATATAACCCATGTTAAAGCCCATGCAAATGTGATGAAACTGGCTGACAGATATATACATGTAACGGTAGGCCAGAAAACAGACATAATAGTTGTTGCAGTATTGTTAATATATCTGACTTCTTTATTCTCCTTCTTAACATAGCTGCCGGCTACATTGTCACCATTAAGAGCAAGTAAAGTCTTACATGAAGTCTCAGCCATTGAACCGAAAACAATAAGGAATACGCCGACACTTACTATACAAATCATTGCTGCGCCGCCGATATCGTCAAGTCCCTGTATTGGGATTGCGTCAAAAACAGCAGCAGGGACAAAGCTTATGATACACATAATAATTCCCAGAGTGCGGCATACAATAGAAATGTTGCGAAGCTGTTCCTTCTTATCCTGCACATATCCGACAGTGGCATAATCGATGATACATTCGTGTTTCTTAATATAGTCGTATTTATTCATTAAAGAATTGGTGATTATAAATATGCCAACACCGCAGGCAACTATAATAAAAAGAGCAACAGTGCCCATTGTCTGGAGAAAATTATTATGAAATGCACTGCAGGCTGCCGCTGGAACTACTGAGAAAATACATAAGAAAACCCCTAATGCAGTCAGAAATGCATGTCGGCTGCCGGCACTTACAAAGCTTCTGGCTTCATCCTGTGTTAAAGTGCGTCTGTTATCAACAGGAGCAGAAGACTGTCTGTTAAGTCCGAGAGTTTCTGCGAGTTCGTCAAGATTGCCGAATTCTGAGATAACAGTACCTACAGCCTCATTCTCGCTTTTACCTTCACTGATAAGTTCATTATATTTGTCCTCCATCATGCCCCACAATTCGTCTTTAGCCTTTAAAACCTCAGTAGTTGCGGGGAGATTGGCAAACATAGTTTCAAGATAACTTTTAATAGTATCCATACATTAATTCTCCTTCACAATAAATTTTTCAATAACTTCTTTAGTAAGAGCCCACTCTTCACATTTTGACTGATAATACAGCCGTCCTTCGTCAGTAATCTGATAATAGGTGCGCTTTTTTCCGCCATTCTCGCCTACACCGGGGAAAGAAGTGATATATCCGTTCTTTTCCATTCGTGTAAATGCTGAGTAAAGAGTAGTTTCTTTAACAATATATTTCTCATTGGTCATGGCCTTAATCTGCTTAGAAATCTCATAACCGTAAGATGGCTTATCAAGCAGAAGATACAGGATAATTGTATCGTTGTAGCCTCGTATAATGTCGCTGCTGATGCCAGCCATGCATACTCCTCCCTTCGAATTAATTGAAGGTGATGATTCACCTGATAATAAATATTAAATAAATGATAATTACTACGACAGGCGATACTACGACAGCCGTAGTACATCTGTCGTAGTATATATAACATGATATGCATAATATGTCAACAGGAGAATATAAAAATCCCTCAAAAGCAGGTAAACAGTGCTTTTGAGGGATATATTAAATATGTGGATTATTTGAAATATACTTTAGCTGCAGTAGCAGCCATGATATTTTCCTTGTCGGATGTTGATATTTCATTGCTTAAGACAATGTAATCAATAAGGTGTCTGTAGCTGTCCTTGCACAGATTCATAGGCAGGTCGCTTCCCCACATAAGTCGGTCGCTTCCGACAAGTTCTATGGCGCGTTTGATATAATGGATTGCGTCAGGATAAGGGTATGTGGCGTCTTTACCCTGATTAGAAGGAAGGCTTGCAAGGTCGAATACAACATTGTCAAGCGTGAGTGCCTCCATTCCTTTAAGCCAGACATCTTCCTGAACAAGACCTCTTGGGGCGAGCAGATGGCACACAACAAATTGCGTGTCAGGGTGTCTCTTAATTGCACGGGCGAGAGCTTCCGGTTGCCAGCACTCGGCAGGGTAGCGGCCGATATCGAACACAACAGTATTCTGATGCATTTCAGCATATGACAGCATTTCCTCAATAACATCACCATCAAGGGGAATAGTAGGGTGATAACTCATAAGACCGCTTCCGGTACTTACCTCGAATTTTACAATCTTAATTCCGAGGTCTTCAAACAAATGCTTTCTTATAGAATCAACATTTCTGCAGAATGGGTCGTAAGTAGCTGCCGCAGCAAGACGGTCAGGATATTTCTTTGCAGCCTCATAAGTGTAGAGATTCTGCGGTCCTAAGAAATTGCCCTGAAGCATAACAGCCTTGGAAACACCAGCCTCGTCCATAACCTTAAGAACCGCTTCCGGAGTTACATCATATTCACCGAGACACGCTGGTATCATCTGGAATATAGTTCCATCAGCGTAGCTTGCGTAACCTCCGCCTATAGCCTGCATTTCTCCGCTATTTCCAAATCCATTGATGCAGCGGCATATATGAATGTGTGAGTCAATTATGTTCATTGTTAGGCCTCCTTGTTGCTGGATGTAGAAAGAATATTGAGATTATGTCCATACAGAAATTCATTAATAATTCCAATGTCATATTCACATTTGTTAATCATAATTATAATTGCAGCATCGCGGCTGACCTTGGAATACAAAGGGCTTAAGCCTGCAGTTTTAACGCACGGTTGGTATCAGTAAGATTCATATGGCATGCGATGCAGAGTGCAATTACTCTGTCACGGCTTGATTGGTACGATTGCCATTAAGTATTCCGTATGCATAATTAGCTGGAATATCACTTTGTCGTATAACATCACTTAATTGAAGTCCGTAGCTTCCTATATACCGGTTAAAGAATTCGCTGACAGACATCTGTGAGTCAGTATCCTCTTCATTACGGTATCTGTTAAAATGTTCAGGCTCAACTGAACTTAAGATTTTATCAAGTTCATAAGTCGGTTTTCGTTCATTATTAATTCCGCCTTTCACAATAGAGTACACATTTTCTATTGATATAGTGTATAATAATAAACACTAAATTACAATAAGGATAAAAATATGACTTTAGAAGAAGAGAGCAGGCTGTCATTTTACAGGAACTGACAGTACTTGATGAAAAGAATATAGTGCTGGTGCAGGATATAAGGAACAGTGAGCTTTGCGTTAAAAGACACTTGATATATATTCGCGTGATGTATATGAGCAGCTTGCCTCTGTAAGAATTGAGGGAGTTCCTGCGGTAAAGGAATGTGTTGCTGATGAAGGAAAGCTTATAGTAGTTGAGGAGTATGTGCAGGGCAGGAGCCTTAAGCAGGTATTAGATGAGCAGGGACTATTAAACGAGGAACAGGCATATGATATTGCAGTACAGCTTGCGGACATTCTTGTGCGACTGCATCAGTTAGAGCCGGCAATTGTCCACAGAGACATTAAACCATCTAATATAATTATTGAAAAAACGGACATGTGAATCTTATAGATTTTAATGCGGCAAGACATGTTAATGCAGATAAGAATGAAGATACCAGAATGCTGGGAACAGTGTATTTTGCTGCACCAGAACAGTATGGATTTGGGCAGTCTGATGAGCGTACGGATATATATGGTCTGGGAGCAACAATTAATTATATTATGACAGGTGACAAGCCGGGAGCAGGAATTGCAGAGTGCAGATTTTCAGATATTCTTAAGAAATGCCTTATGGTAGATGCAAAGGATCGATATCAATCGGCTGAAGAGCTTCGTGGCGTGCTGGATATGTTAAATTATAGTATAGTACAGGATAATAGGAAAAAGCTGAAACAGCATTTGGTAAGGATAATACCATTTCGGTTGTGAGAACCTATCGTAATATAAGAGATATAATTGTTAAAATGTACAGGAAATATCAGAAAAGGAATTACGATATTGATACTTCATGGCGCAGATATCTGCTGCCGATTCAGACGGCTGAATGTCGTGTATTGTCTGATTGCGCTAGTATGGTATGCGGTTATTGTATGGATGACAATAACTTTGCAGTTACGGACAGTAAAACGGGAATACCGGTAACTGGCGAAGAACTTACAATGTATAAGATAGCTGTATTTGTACTCCTATTTGAATGACAATGTGGTTTGGCAACTATCTTAATATAAAGCTTCCGGGAATGAAGAAGATAAATGTATTAAGCACTATTCTGACATTTGGGTATGCATTTACGATTAGTTTTATGTTTTAGCTTTTGCAATATTTATGGCAATTATAGGATATTTGTAATTATAAAAGACAGGATATATGTTGAGACAATTCAATATTATGTCCTGTCTTTTGTGCTGTCAACACACAGATTGTAAGCTTCACTGTGATAACATTCAGAATGTAAAAATAATTACATATCACAATGAAAATTAAATATTGTATTCATATCGCAGTTAAGGATAGCATGCATAGAAAAGAAACAGTAGGATTCTGAGATCCCTTTCTATTCTGTTGTATGAGTAAATTGAAATATCAATGCCATCTGTTTGAAGCCTCGCAATCATATCAGTCTGTTTAATGTTCAGCGATTTACGCAGAGCGGCTATATTATTACCAATATTAGTATCATTAACCTGAATTATGCGGTCAATACTGTTTTCATTTTTCATAAAATTGCACCTCCATGCAATATTTTATGTTGATTTGTAAAAAATAATTGCACGAGAATGCAATAAATGATATTATGTAGAAAAGTTAATTATGTAAATTCAGAAATAAAGGTATATGCATGAAAAATATATCGTATACGCAAATATCTCTATTCCAATACTGGCAGGCAGTCTGCTATACTATGTGACTTCACCGCAAGTCATATTTGTACAGAATATTGACAGGCTGCTTGGAGTCAGTCTGCATGTTGGAACGGAGAACACATTTGTAGTAAATTTGCGTAGTTATATGCCAGATATGCTGTGGGCGTATGCACTGGTATTTTCATTAATGCTGGTTACAGGTAATAAAACAGCTTATGTATGGAAAATGTTTGTGATAGCAGGCATGTTTTCGACAATTATGGAAGTCCTTCAGGTTACCGGATGTGTAAAGGGAACATTTGATGTGATGGATATTATTGTTGAGATAATTGCAGAACTGATGGCTGTTTTATTATAAAAAGACATGATATGAGGAGGAAATCATATGAAAAGAATCAGGAAGTACATAGGGTACTGCTGTGTCTGATAGTATTTGCTGCAATGGCGATGGGAAGTGGATCTGACACAAGCGTAGATAACAGTAATGCGAGTGGGGCTTCGGATAAGACAGGCACAGAAAGTGATAATGTTGTCATGGTAGGTGGAAGCTTTGAGAAAGATGGATTAAAGGGTACCGTTAATGATGCAGATACAGATTTTACCGATTACGATGATCCATATGGATTTTACAAGCCGGGTGATGGGAAAAATATGTCAAAGCAGATTTTTCATTTGAAAATAACGGTAAATCTGATGCTTATGTAAGTAGTGCAGATTTTAGCTGTTATGCAGATAATGAGAGCTGTGACCAAAGTTTTATCGCATCTGTAAATGAGTTCTCAGGAGATACATTATCAACTGGTCGTAAAATAAGCTTCAGTGTAGTATTTGCAGTTCCAGTTGATGCAGAATCTATCGAACTGGAATACACAGCCAATATATGGTCAAGTGAAAAGTAATAATAAAGCTTCAGTAGGAGGAGTAGAAAATGAGAGTTTGGAAACTGGTATCAGGAATATTATCAATTATATTATTTGCAGTAGTTATGTTTCAGTCATGCGCCGCAGGAGTAGTTAATGCACTTGAGGACAATGGTGGCATATCAGGAAGTGTCGGCGTAATAGTTGGAATACTTATGCTTGCTGGTGGAATTGTTTCGATAGCTACAAAAATAAGACTGGCAAGGGACACGATATAGCGTTGATTGTACTTTTCGGACTTGCCGCTGTATTCGGATTTGCAGGATACGGCAATTACAGTGACTTAGTAATCTGGTCAGTATGGTGTCTTATAAATGCTGTTCTAGCAGTTGTAAGCATAATTAAGAATAGATAAAGAAACCCATAATTATTAAAATGTCTGGTGTGCCGCAGTAGAGCAGCATGCCAGACATTTTCATTAATCATATTAATATGTAATCTCCCTGCCTTCTTTTCTCCACTGTCTGAACTCAGCAGAAGCAGAAAGTAAAAGGTCAGATGATGAGTTAAGTGCAGTTTCAACAGAATCCTGAATAACACCGATGATGAAGCCGATTCCGACAACCTGCATTGCAACATCATTAGGAATACCGAATAATGAGCATGCCATAGGTATAAGCAGGAGTGAACCACCAGCAACACCAGAAGCACCACAGGCAGAAAGCGCTGCAAGAATACTTAAAAGGATTGCGCTTGGAATATCAACAGTAATACCTAAAGTATTGGCTGCGGCAAGAGTCATAACAGTGATAGTTATTGCCGCACCGTCCATGTTAATAGTTGCACCGAGCGGAATAGTAACAGAGTAAGTATCTCTATCGAGTCCCATATCCTCACATTCCTTCATATTAATAGGAATGTTGGCAGCAGAGCTTCTTGTGAAAAATGCAGTGAGAGCACTCTTTTTTAAACATCTGAATACAAGTGGGTAAGGATTCTTGTGTGTACACCAGAAAACAAGAATCGGGTTGGTAACAAAATAAATAAACAGCATAGTACCAACGAGAAGCATAAGAAGCTTTCCATATTCCTTAAATACTGACATACCATTATTTGATACAGTATCAAATACAAGTCCCATAATACCAAATGGAGCAAAATTAATAATCCAGGTAACAACCTTTGAAAGACCATTAGAGATATCTACAAGCATATCTTTAGTAGATTCCTTGGCGTGTCTACATGCAATACCGATAACAACAGCCCATGCAAGAATACCTACATAGTTAGCTTTAGTAAGAGAAGTAATAGGATTCTCAACAATATTCATTAATAAAGAGTTAAATACATCACCAATACTTCCCGGTGATGACATTTCTTCAATGCCTTCTGTCAGAGTGAGCGTAACCGGAAATAATTTGCTTGTAAAAACTGCGATTACAGAGGCGAGAATGGTACTGAACATGTACAGAATAATTACGGTTTTAATAACACCGCCATGACTTTTTCCTGAATGGCATAAAGAACTTATGACAAGTACGAAAACAAGAAGCGGTGCGATAGCCTTAAGTGCACCAACGAAAACGCTTCCGAAAAGAGCAATGCCGGAAGCCTTTGGAACGAGCAGACCAAGAATAATACCAAGAGCCAGTCCTCCAATAATTCTTTTAATGAGACTAATACTAATCCATTTGTCTAATAATTTCTTCATAATTTAACAGATTCTCCTATGCAAAACTTTTTCTATTATAAACTTACGAAATATATTTGACAACTAATACTGTAAAGAATAAGAAATATATTGTAAAATATGAGATAATAATTACATAAGAGAGCAGACAGATATGAAAAGAATTATATATTATTTTAAAAGGATATAGTGCTGACGGTAAGCTGGGTGCTTGCGGCTGCTTCAGCATTTTAGTAAGACCGGATAAAGCATATGCCGGTTACATAGACTGGCGTTCACTTGGAATATTGTGGAGTCTGATGATAATAACGAAAGGCTATATGCAGAACGGCATTTTTGAAAAAATCGGACATGCCCTTCTTACAAGAACACGGAAAATGTAGCTTGTGAGCGTACTTGTTGCACTGTGTTTCTTTAGCAGCATGATTATAACAAATGATGTGTCGCTTATAACATTTGTCCCATTTGCAATAATGATGCTTAAGCAGTGTGGCAGGCAGGAGCTTATGATACCAGTAGTTGTATTGCAGACGATAGCTGCGAATCTTGGAAGTATGCTGACACCGATTGGTAATCCGCAGAATCTGTATCTGTACGGACTTGCGGGGTGGGAGCAGGTCAGTTCATAATGTGGCTCCTGCCATACACAATAGTTTCGGCAACGCTTCTTATTATTTCAATAATGCTTTTAAAGAATAAAATGCTGATGTGAGCATGAAGGATACAGACGATAATTCAGGTCAGAAAGCTGCACCTGTAAATGTGTTGTTATATACAATTCTTTTATCATCGCATTACTTGTTGTTGCAAAAGTACTTCCGTGGTATGTACTTACAGTACTGGTGCTTGTTACCACATTTATAATAGAAAGAAATGTGCTTTTGAAAGCAGACTACGCGTTGTTGTTAACATTTATCGGATTCTTCATATTCACAGGCAATATGGGAAGGATAGAGCCGGTTGCATTATTCTTATCAGGTATTGCTGATGGCAGGGAAATAGGCGTTGGAATCATTACAAGCCAGTGCATAAGCAATGTTCCGGCGGCACTGCTGTTATCAGGATTTACAGACAATATAAAGAACCTTGGGTTAATATTGGAGGTCTTGGCACACTGATAGCGTCAATGGCGAGCCTCATATCGTACAAGCTGTATGCCAATGAAGTGCCAGATGGAAAAGGAAAATATTTTGTTACATTTACAGTGTATAATGTGATATTTCTGATTGTGTTATATGCGTGTACAAAGTTCATATGAGAGGAGATATGATGGATTCAATTAATATGTGCTACGAAATGTGTGATTATATAGAGCAGAATGGTGTTGTAAAACTGGCTGGAAATGTGAAGCTTCGCGACAATCTTAAAGAAAGAACTGTTGCATTTTCTTATATACATATCAATGACAGATGGAAGATATGGTGAAGAAGAGAAAGCATTTATAAAGAAAAAACTGGGGTTTGATGTAAGTGCGTCAATGGCGGCTGATATCAAGAACCGCAACATGCTTGGCGCGGGCTATATTACAAGAGTGCCGGAGACATTTAAATATTTCATATTAGCCAATGCCGGTCACAAGATTAAGAACGACAGATACGACAACAAAGAGGCGAGGACGCTGGCAGAAAGCTACAGGAAGCTTGGACAGGAATATCTAGCTGCGAATACTGAAAGCACCGAGGCCGAGATAAATGTTCTGTCATCATACTGCGTGATGTTGGATGAGAACCTTAAAGCCTATGGTCTGCTGAGACCTGACTACAAAAGTGCTGCAATACAGGCAGAGACAGCGGATGACGAAGAGCCGGACGCAGATGAACTTATAGCAGAGCTTAATTCACTTACAGGACTTACAGCAGTTAAAGAGGATGTCAATGCACTTATTAATCTTCTCAAAGTCCAGAAAATGCGCGAACAGATGGGAATGAAGCAGACAAGCGTTAACAAACACCTTGTATTCATGGGAAATCCCGGAACAGGCAAGACGACAGTTGCAAGACTGCTTGCCAGAATATATAAGGCAATAGGGGAATCTCAAAAGGACATCTTGTTGAAGTAGACCGGTCAGGGCTGGTATGCGGATATATAGGACAGACTGCATCCAAGACAGCGGAAGTAATAGAGTCTGCACTTGGTGGAGTCCTGTTATAGACGAAGCATATACACTTACTAATGGAAAAGGTCAGGGCGACTTCGGACAGGAAGCTGTAGATACATTATTAAAAGGAATGGAAGACCACAGAGATGATTTAGTTGTAATAGTGGCAGGTTATACAGAATTGATGGAGGAATTCTTAGATTCCAATCCGGGACTGCGTTCAAGATTTAATAAATTCATTAACTTCGAGGATTACACAGCCGAGGAAGAGGTTGAGATACTTATAAACAACTGCAAGAAACAGGAATACATGTTATCAAGGGATGCACTCGAGGAAGCAAGAAGATTCTTTACAGACCGGGTAGCCAATAAGCCGGAAGGCTATGCTAATGCAAGAGATGTAAGAAACTATCTTGAAAAAGCCATATCCAATCAGGCAACAAGGATAGTCGGACTTAAGGATGTGGATAAGAATATACTGGCGATGCTGGAGAAAGAGGATCTGGTGGGGATTGAGCTGTGATACGGGAGGTGGTGGCAGACGGACGCTGTGGGTGGGGATAGTGTCATTTTCAGACACGCTCCCGCTCGGTGAAAAACGCAGCTGCTAAATTCGCTGGTCTGCCGCATTTTATGCGGCTACCAGCTCATTAAGTGCAGGCATTTCCAACGGTCTGAAACTAACACTATCCACCCGACCGCCGCTTACTGTTGCCGCCTCCCGATGTCGCAGGCTCATCGGGAGCGGGAGTGGACTTTAGTGTGTAGGAAGGCACAAGGAAGTCCAAAGAGTGGCAGATTGGACGTTGGAGTGAGAAGGCATGATGAGATCCAAAAGGGAAGCCGAAGAGTGGCAGATTGGACGTTGGAGTGGGGAGAAGGCATGATGAGATCAAAAGGAAGTTGAAGCGTGGAGAATTGGACGTTGAAGCGGAGAAAAGGTGAGATGAAGTACAAAAGGCAGGAGAGGAGAAATATAATGGGAACAGTATATTTTACCCGACATGGACAGACTGTCTGGAATGTCGAGAACAAGATATGTGGTGCAACAGATTCACCACTTACAGATTTAGGTCATGAACAGGCAATAGAGTTAGGAAAGAAGATCCTTGCAGAAGGAATACAGATAGATGAAATCCTGTATTCGCCACTTATAAGAGCAAAAGCTACAGCACTTCATGTATCTGAGATTACAGGAATACCTGCGCGTGAAGAGATAAGACTTAAGGAGCAGAATTTTGGTAAGTATGAATCAACACCAAGAGATGGAGAAGAATTTGCAAAAGCCAAATGCAATTTCATATGCAGTTTTGAAGGCGGAGAAACAATGCTTCATTTGGCACAGCGTATATATAATCTGCTTGATGATATAAAGGCACAGCCTGATAAAACATATCTTTTAGTTGCACATAATGGAATTGCAAGAATGGTAAAGTCATATTTTGAAGATATGGGAAATGAAGAATTTTCAGCATTCAAGATAAAGAATTGTGAGATATTGAAGTTCGAGTTGTGACATACGGGAGGTTGTGGCAGACGGACGCTGTGGGCGGGGATAGTGTCATTTTCAGACACGCTCCCGCTCGGAGGAAAACGCAGCTGTACTAAATTCGCTGGTTAGCCGCATAAAATGCGGCTTCCAGCTCATTACAGGCGTTTCCAACGGTCTGAAACTAACACTATCCACCCGCCCGCCACTTACGTTGCCGCACATCCCGATGTCGCAGGCTCATCGGGGACTTCTGGCGGGGTGGGTTGGATGAAGGCTCACCTCAAAATTTTGCAGACCCAGGTGAGCGAAGCGATATCGTCAGGTTAGTTTCGGGATTGTAAGAGGTCGGGAGAGTCAGCGGGGTTAATTGTGTATATTTGGAGCAGACCGTTGGAAACGTCGGCACTTAACGAGGCGTGGAGCCGCCTTTGACGCTGCCCGGGCGAGTTTAGTACCGCTACGTTTTCATCGAGCGGGAGCGGGTCTGCGGAAGGAAATATGCCAATTAACCCGGCGTCCGTTCTCCCTTCCCCTTCTCATAATCACCCAAACTAAAACACAATACCCCTAGACCACATCATTTCTTTGAGCTATAATCAAACCCGGCTGGAAAGCTAATGAATTGTATATGGAAAGAAAGGCAGTAATATGTTTAACAAATCATACATTAAAAGGCTGCAGCGATAGCAGCAGTAATACTTGCGGCAACAGTACTTCCGGTTAATATGGCAAATGCAGATACACAGACAACAGGAAGTACTGTGACAGGAAGTACTTTAACAGGAATTACAGCAAATCAGACAGCATCAGAATACACAGAAATCCGCACAGCATCAGAACTTGTGGAGGCAGCAAAGACAGCCACAGGTAATTATAAGCTGATGACAGATGTTGATATGACTGGAATTGAGTGGACACCATGGGATTTTTCTGGCACATTTGACGGCAACGGACACAGCATACTTAACCTGGCAGTAAATACGGTAAGTAAGCATACAATGATGACATATGACGGTAACAGAAAAGAGTATGAAACATATGGAGCCGGCTTTTTTGGTGTTCTTAAGGATTCGAAAGTAACAGGTCTTAACATATACGGTGCAAGAGTTGAAGTAACTTCAACAGAACCGTGCTTTGCAGCACCAGTGGCAGGTCTTGCTGATAACAGCGATATATCAGACTGTATAATTAAGGATACATATGTGTCACTAACAGATTCAGCTAAGATGTGGGGAACAGGCGGAATTGCCGGATTTGGAAGCGGCAATCTTGATAACATCACTACAGATGTAACACTTGTCTGCGTTGATACAGATGCAGCCGTAAGAGATGAGCAGTTCATGGGTGGTGCTTACGCAGCCGGCTTCCTTAATATAAGAAATTGTTCTATAACAATAGATGGATATGATTCAGACCACGGATATGTGCATGATGGCGGACTTGTCGGCATGTATATGGTATATCCATTGGAACTGTCAAAGACATATCAGGGCGAAGTGCTTAACAACAAAGTTAAGGGAATGATAACATTTTTCGAGGACAATACAGACCGCCGTGCATACTGTCAGGCAAATATGGGTGAGGTCATGAACTGGACATATGCATATTCAGGCTTCACATCAGATTTCAAGAGAAATGAGACATATGATTATTCAGTTACACTCCTTCCTGAAATGTGCAGCAATCCTTCATACACTGACACAGTGACAGAAGCAACAGCAGCGGATTTCGGCTACACAACACATACATGCAGCACATGTGGTTATACATATTCAGATAAATACACAATACACGAGCATAAGGTTGACAATTACAGTGTTGTAAAAGAAGCTACGGGAACAGACAAGAAAGATGGAATAGAAGCAGGAACATGCAGTCTGTGTAACCAGACCGTTTACAGGGAATATGCTGCAAATGTGGTAACAGACGATAATGAACAGACAGCAGGTAATAAAGCATCAGATTCACAGAGTAAAAAAGGACTTAGTGAAAGTACTGCAATATTTACAATAATTGTAGTAGTGATAGTTGCGATAATAATCATAACAGTAGTCATTATGGTACAGAACAATAAGAAAAAAAGAAGATATAATAGAAAAAGAAGACGCAGATAGAAGGGAGCAGTTATGGAAGATAACACATTTATAAATGTATCAAAAGATATGATGTCATTCATAGAGAAGAGTCCGAGTGCATTTCATGTAACGGCGAATTTTATGGATTTGCTGGACGACGCCGGATTTGTGCGCCTTAATGAGAGGGACAGATGGCATCTTATACCGGGTGGCAAATACTATGTAACAAGAAATGATTCTTCCATAATAGCTTTCAGAATGCCGGCGGCAGAGGGCTTTATCAATTATCAGATTGCAGCCGCACACAGTGATTCACCGTCATTTAAGGTAAAAGAGAATCCTGAGCTGACACCGGACAAGAATTACGTTTCGTTAAATGTGGAAAAATACGGCGGCATGCTTATGGCACCGTGGTTTGACCGGCCTCTTTCAGTTGCAGGAAGGGCAATAGTAAGGGAAGGTGCAGTATTAAAGCCAGTCCTTGTAAATGTAGACAGGGATTTATGCATAATTCCTAATCTTGCAATTCACATGAATAGGGAAGCCAACACAGGGCTTAATTATAATGCACAGAAGGATATGATACCGCTTATAGGAGAGACAGAATCAAAAGGGCTTTTTGACAGCATAATAGCAGACGCTGCACAGACAGATAAAGAGTCAGTGATAAGTAGTGATCTGTTTCTGTACAACAGACAGGCAGGAACTATATGGGGTGCGGATAATGAATTTATATCAGCACCAAGACTTGATGATGTGATGTGTGCATATTCATGCATGAATGCGCTTATAGACAGTGATGAGAGCAGCCAGGAAAGCGTTGCGGTATGTGCGGTATTTGACAATGAAGAGGTTGGCAGCAGCACCAAGCAGGGAGCAGATTCAACATTTTTATCAGATGTGCTTATGCGTATAGCTGCGTGTGCCGGCAAGGATAATGAGGATTATATAAGGGCGTGTGCAGGTTCTTTCATGCTTTCAGCGGACAATGCGCATGCGGTTCATCCTAATTATCAGGAGAAAGCTGATCCGACTAACAGACCTCATATGAACAAAGGTATAGTCATCAAATACAATGCCAACCAGAAATACACAACAGATGCGGTTTCTGCGGCAATATTTAAAGAAATATGTACAAGAGCGGGAGTTCCGACACAGGAATTTGCTAACCGTTCAGATATTCCGGGTGGTTCAACACTTGGAAATATAGCTAACTGCCATGTGTCAATGAACACAGTAGATATCGGGCTTGCGCAGCTTGCGATGCACTCACCTTATGAGACAGCAGGAATTATGGACACAGAATACATGATAAAGGCAGTAAAAGAATTTTTTGAGACAGCCATTGTGACTAACAGCAACGGCACATTTACATTAGAATAACAGAAAGATACAGTATATGAGCAATACTATATATATGGCCCCGATGGAGGGGCTTACAGATTTTACATACCGTAACGCCTACGAGAAAACATTTGGAAAAGGCAGAATTACAAAATATTTTACACCGTTTATCTCACCTAATAAGTCAGAGAATTTTCTTGCAAGAGAGATAAGGGACATAGACCGCGGGCATAATAAGGATACATATACGGTTGTACAGGTCATGACTAATGAAGCTAAGGATTTTATATGGACAGCAAAAATGCTTTATGAAAAATACGGCTACGGTGAGATTAATCTTAATGCCGGCTGTCCTTCAGGCACGGTTGTTTCAAAGGATAAAGGCTCAGGAATGCTTCGTGACACAGAAAAGCTTGACCGTTTTCTTGATGAGGTGTTTGAGGATGCATTTATAAGAGAGAATATTAGGGTTTCGGTCAAGACACGAATCGGAGTAGAAGATGACGATAGCTTTCCACAGATAATGGAGGTGTATAATTCTTATCCTCTTGAGGAGCTTATTGTTCATCCGAGAGTGCGTACGGATTACTACAGAAATGAGCTGCATCTTGACGCTTTCCGATACGCAGTGGATAACAGCAGGAATAAATTAGTGCTTAACGGAGACATATTTACAAGGAAGAATTTCCTTGAGATGAAGGAGATGTTCCCGGAGGTTGATACATTTATGCTTGGAAGAGGGCTTATCGCAGACCCCGGACTGATTAATGTATTAACAGATGATAATCCTGAGGCGAAGGTGCGAGACCTTAATGCAGATAAGAAGCTGATGAAAGAGCTTCACGACATGGTATATGCAGCCCGCACAGCCATAATGCCGGGAGATACACATGCCATACACAGAATGAAAGAAATGTGGTGTTATATGGAATATGTGTTTGATGATTGCAAAAAAGAAATCAAGGCAATCAAGAAATCCCAGAGAATGGCTGATTACAAGGTTGCAGTTGATGTGTTCTTCAACAAGGCAGTGCTTGTTGAAAGAAAGAATATTATATTTTCAAAAAAATTCTAAATCAGTGACAGGCAGTATCATATCAGATATTGTCTGTCTTCTTTTTCTGCTGGTGACCTGTCATAAAGGCAAGCACCTGTCTTGGCAGGAATCTGCTGCCAAAAACTCCGGCTTTCATTGTAAATGTCGGAACAATGGTAAGTTTGCCTGTAAACATTTTACAAAGTGCATAATAGGCGCAGTAATCAGCAGGAATTCCTGATAATGCGAACTTTACATTGGCAACATTGTTGAAGTTGGTATCAACAGGACCTGGACAGAGCATGCTTATGTGAACGTTACTCTTTAAGTCGCGCAGTTCCCCGTGTATTGCAGTAGTGAGGCTTGTCACATAAGCCTTGGTTGCATAATAGGTAGACATATATGGTCCACCAGGAAGCAGCCCGGCACTTGACGCCACATTCATGATGTAGCCCCTGTCACGCTGTATAAATCCTGGAAGTACGGCCTTTGTAAGTATATGCACAGCTTTAATATTAACATTAATCATGTTGATATCATTCTTTAATTTTGTTTCAGCAAATGTGCCAAGTTCGCCGAATCCGGCATTATTAATCATAATATCAAGTGGATACTGACGAAGCTTTCTTCCAAGCTTTACGCATGATTTCTCATCAGACAAGTCACATGTGATACATTTGCATCTGACAGCAACATTATCAGCAATTTCGTGAAGTGCCGCTGTGTTTCTTCCAACAAGAATCAGGTCATATTCAAGGTCTGAAAGCAGATATGCAAATTCTTTTCCGATGCCGGAAGATGCTCCGGTAATACAAGCAAGTTTCATAAGAAGACTCCTTTCTTTTTCAATTCATGTTTCTGATTTTCAAAGTTTAATTCCAAGATATTGGCTTAACCTATAAGAATAAAAAATTCTCATGATTTATAGGCAAATACTGGCGATATTTTCTTTGGAAATCTTCAATATTCATAAAGATGCCTATAAACAATTCAAAAATATAACTCTTATAGGTGATTTATCGCCATCATGTGTCATTTTCAGTTAATGTAATATAAAATGTTCAGAAATGTCCTATAAGTTGACATAAAATGCGACTATCTATAGGTATCACGAGAAAAATATTCATGATATTTAATCCCAGACAATAAAATTATGCCTATAAATATTGAAATAATACAATCTTATAGGAAATGTATGTAAGTATTATATCAGATTTGTGCAGTTTATGCCATATAGCAAACTCGTCATCAATGACACACCGCCGCCCACCGCACCTGCAATATAACATTGACACACCTCCCCGCCGGGCTTAAAATTATTCTTTAGATAAAGCCTGCTAAAGAGGCGTTCATAATGTAGTGTTATACAGGGAGGAATTGATGACAATTAAGAATGAAACAGCATTCACAAAGGAATGTATGGAAGGTGCCATGCGTGCCAGTAATTTTGATAACAGCAGATATAAGACATTTAAGCTTATTTACAATATGTTCGGACTTATATTCGGAATGATGATGATAAGAGAGCTTGTTCTTAAGATGACAGAAATGAGCAGGCTGATACATTTATGATAGTGCTGTTTGGATTGGTGGCGGTAGTATTTCTGTATATAGGAATGATTGGAATGGATAAGAGTAATAAAAAGAAATTCCATAATATATATGGAAAGATGGTAGGAATTAAATTCACATATGAGATAGATGCAGAGAATATTATTATTACAGATGAAGAAAACGACAGTGACACATTCAGTTGGAATGATATTGTGAAATGGAATCAGGATCCTGATAATATATATCTGTTTGTTGGGGATGATAACTGCCTGGTTGTAAGCAAGAAAGGGTTTACCCAGGGAAGTGCAGATGATCTGAGGCAGCTTGCTGATGCTGTAATTGGTATGAGAAATGTGACAGGAAACAGCCAGCAGTAAATTGACAAACACTATTAGTAGCAGATATAATATCTTCATCTGCGTTTAGCTATGCGGGAAATAATCAGGAGGAGGAAAGCCATGAACAATCAGGAAATGATGGAACTTTCAACAGTAGATAAGAGCGATTTTGAGGAACTTGTAAAAGAGTGTACAGCCTCAGGTATAATCGATCAGAATCTGTATACAGAGTATGATGTAAAGAGAGGTCTTCGTGATAGCAATGGTAACGGCGTACTTACAGGTCTCACAGAGATATCAGATGTATTAGGTAACCAGAGTGTTCACGGAAGAAAGATACCTGTAGACGGAGAATTATATTTTCAGGGATATAATGTTGAGGAGCTTATCAAGAGAAGCAGCCTTGACAGATTCAGATTTGAGGAAGCAACATATCTTCTGTTGTTCGGAGTACTTCCAGACAAGGATCAGTTAGACAGATTCATAAGAATTTTAACAGATCTTCAGGAACTTTCAGGAGCATTCATCAGAGATGTTATTATGAAAGCTACAAGTACTAATCTTATGAATTCGCTTATGAAGAGTATCTTAAGTCTTTATTCGTATGATGAGAAGCCGGATGATATTTCAATTCCTAATGTATTAAGACAGAGTCTTCAGCTTATAGCCAAGATGCCTCTTCTTTCAGTATATGCTTATCAGTCATACAGACATTTTAAGCTTGATGGAACACTTATGATAAAGAATCCTAAGAAAGGTTATTCAACGGCCGAGAATATCCTCTATATGTTAAGAGATGACGGAGACTTTACAGAACTTGAAGCAAAGGTACTTGATATTTGTCTTGTTCTTCATGCAGAGCATGGTGGTGGTAATAACTCAACATTTACAACTCATGTTGTTACTTCATCAGGAACAGATACATATTCAGCAATAGCTTCATCAATCGCATCCCTTAAAGGACCTAAGCATGGTGGTGCTAACTTAAAGGTTCAGGAAATGTTTACAGATATTAAGGCACATTGCAGCGATTGGGACAATAAAGATGAGATATGTACATATCTTAACAAGATCCTTGACAAAGAAGCATTTGACCATGCCGGACTTATCTATGGTATGGGTCATGCAGTATATACTAATTCAGATCCTAGAGCAGTTATTCTTAAGAAATTTGCAAAACAGCTTTCAGAAGAGAAGGGAATGCAGAAAGAATTTGCATTATATGAGCTTGTTGAGAGCGAGGCAGGACAGCTTATCATGAACAAGAGAAAGATGTTTAAGCCAGTCTGTGCCAATGTCGATTTCTATAGTGGATTTGTATACACAATGCTTGGTATTCCAGAAGAAATGTTTACACCAATGTTTGCAACTTCTAGAATTTCAGGCTGGTGTGCACACAGACTTGAGGAACTTGTTAATGCAGGTAAGATTATCCGTCCTGCATACAAATATGTTGGACATCACAGACCATATGTTGATATGGACGAGAGATAATTACGTTTAATGGAGTAGTAAAATTATGTCACAGTACAAGGTTAAGAAGCTGGACCACCCGATTCACTGTACAGTTGAAGTGCCTGGTTCAAAGAGTATTACTAATAGAGCGCTGCTTATGGCAGCTTTATCACAGGGTGAATGTACCCTTAAAGGAGTTTTGTTCAGTGACGATTCGAGACATTTTCTTTTAAGTCTTATCGCACTTGGATATATTATCGAAGTAAACGAAGTTGAACGATATGTTATCATTCATGGACATGGAAGAGATATTCCTAAGAAGAGAGCAACAATCAATGTGGGAGGTGCCGGAACAGCGGCAAGATTCCTTACAGCCATGCTTGCATTATCAGATGGTGAGTACACAATTGAAGCTTCTGAACAGATGAAGAAAAGACCAATGCTTCCGCTTTTTGAAGCATTACAGAGCATGGGAGCAGAGTTTGAGTTTCTTGAGAAAGACGGACATCTTCCAGTTAATGTAAAGGGTGCGGCATATGGTGGAAAGAAACCACAGAATAATGTATCAATAAGTATAAGTGAAAGTACACAGTTCTTAAGCGCACTTATGATGACATCTCCTATGCTTGAAGAAGGAATACATGTTCATATTACAAGTAATAAAACAGAAGGTTCATATGTGCGTATAACAGCTAAGATGATGGAGCAGTTTGGTTGTGTGGTAGACCATGAAGGCGCAGAATATATAGTTCCGGCTGGTTCTGGATATTATCCACAGACATATTATATTGAACCGGATGTTTCAGCAGCATGCTACTTCTATGCAGCAGCAGCACTTACAGGCGGAACAGCTATCGTTAAGGGAGTACATTCTAACTCAATGCAGGGTGACCTTAAGTTCATAGATGTGCTTAAGCAGATGGGCTGTGCTGTGACAGAGGAACGCGAGGGTATATGTGTCAGCGGACCTAAGGATGGAGAATATTGCGGTGTGGATGTTGATATGAATGATTTCTCAGACCAGTCAATGACACTTGCGGCTATTGCTCCATTTGCAAAGACTACTACAGTTATCAAGAATATTGAACATATACGATTACAGGAATCAGACAGAATTGAGGCTATGGTCAACGAGCTTAACAATCTTGGCGTTGATGTCAAAGAGGGAAGAGACCGTATAGAGATATCTCCAGCCAATGTTAAGCCGGGTGTTGTTGACACATATAATGACCACAGAATGGCGATGTCATTTGCATTAATCGGACTGCGTGTTGATGGCATAATAATTGATAATTATGAGTGCTGTTGTAAGACATTTGAGAACTATTTTGAAGTACTTGAAAAGGCATGTGCACAATGAAAATACTTTTATACAGATGGAAGGTGTTCAATCAGGATGATGTAAAGTCTGCGATTGAATATTTCGGACATGAAGTACATGATTACACAGAAACAGTAATAGACAAGGATGATGAGACCGGCTTTAAGCTCCGTGACTATGCGGAGCTTAGGCAGGTCTTTTCTGCATACGACTGTGTTTTTTCACTTAATTATTTTCCACATGTATCGGATTTATGTGAAGAGCTTGGAAAAAAATATATTGCATGGACGGTAGATAGTCCGCTTATATCACTGTATCATCAGTCATTATTTAATAAATGTAATTATATATTTATATTTGACAGATTTTATTGTGAGGAACTAAAAAATCTTGGGGCAGAACATGTGTGGTATCTTCCGCTTGCTGTAAACTGTTCCCGTGTTGGTAAGATAACAGGTTCGCTTACTGCTGATGAACGGAACAAATGGCACAGTGAAGTATCATTTGTCGGAGGAATGTATCACAGGAATTCTTATGATGAAATAAAGGATAGGTTGCCGGAATATTTAAGAGGGTATTTTGATGCGGCAATGGCAGCACAGATGGAAATCTATGGTGACAGCATATTTGATAAAGTGCTTACAGTTGATATACTTGAAAAGTTATGTGAGCTTATAGATTTTAAGCAGGATGAAAGAGCATTTTCAGATATTGCACTTGTGTTTTCATCAACATTTTTAGGTTTCAAACTTGCTAATATAGAGAGGGTGCAGATACTTAACAAGCTTGCAAAGCATTTTCCAACAGACCTCTATACGGATGACCCGGATAAGGAGCTTATAGGAGTTAATCTTAAGGGTGCAGTTAATTATATGACAGATATGCCTAAGGTGTTTAATTGCAGCAGGATTAATATTAATCCTGTAATGCGCAATATCCGTACGGGAATTCCGCTTCGGGCGTGGGATATTGTGGGTGCAGGCGGATTTCTTATGACCAGTTTTCAGCTTGAATATATGGATTTTTCGAGAATGGAAAAGATTATGTTTATTACGAAAGCCATGATGACCTGTTAAGAAAGACAGAATATTATCTTAATCATGAGGATGAGCGTGCGCAGATTGCAAGAAATGGACATGAAAAGCAGGAAGTTTCATTCGTATGAAAGGAGAATGGAGTTCATACTTGATAAATGTGGTGTTAAAGCACTAAAGTTCAATTTTAGCAGTTTACTATATTGAAATGTGCATATATGACCATTGTTGAAAATAAATATATATGGTATTATAAAAAGGTTGAGACAACAACCATACAATATTATAACTTTTACTTTCAGGAGGGAAAAGAAATGAGTTTTGCAAGTATTGCGGAAGACAGTTACAGGACGGAGAAGTCTGTACATGTCAGCAGGCACAACAGTCAGCCGGAGCAGCACAGCCACAGCAGGGATTTAACCAGCAGGCAGCGCAGCAGACATTCCAGCAGGGAGCAGGTCAGCAGACATATCAGCAGGCACAGCAGGGATTTAATCAGCAGCAGGCTTCACAGCAGATGGACGCTGTTAAGAAGGCAGGAGCTAATGCAGCCCTTGATTATGTTAATGTATTGAAGGGATTGTTTACATCACCGGTAGAAACGGTATCAGCATTTGTTGCTAAAGCTAATGTTATTATGATTGCAATACTTATTGGTGGTCAGGCAATTATTAACATGCTTACAAGATTATTTGATATGTTAATTGCTAACAGTAAGGCAAAGGTTACAACAGGAAGTAAAGAGCTTGACAGCTTACTTTCATCTTACTACAGCTCATATACTAATACCAAGCCATATCCAGCAGGCTCAATATTCAAGAACATGCTTCTTGAGATTCTTCTGGTAGCAGTAGCGGCAGCTGTAATTGCACTTGTAGTTATGCTTCTTGCAAAGGCATTTAACAAGGCTAATGTTACATATATGCAGGGCCTTGCAGTATATGCCATTACAGCAGTACTTGGTATACCAGCAGAGTTACTCAGCTGGGTAACAGGTCTTACATCAGTAGGATTCATTGACAGAATATCTTCATGCGTAACAGTATTTTCTAATGTAGCAGGATATGCATTTGTATACATAGCAATCCGTGCTTTATGCAGGATGAGAAGAAGATACCTCTTATAATGGCAATCTCATGTTGCAGTTAATTTCCTTACATGGGTATTAAGACTTATGTTCTAATTAACAATTTGATAATTGGTTATAATTAATGATTCCCGGCAGACCGGAAGTGTGAATATGCACAATGGTCTGCCGGGAATTTATTATTTTCAACTTTTACAAATGTATTTCGTATATAAGTGTAAGAGAACTTATATCAAGGAGGTACTTATGGGGAGAAGAAAATGTTTAATTATTCCGATTGTATGGCAGAAACATTATTAATGGGGGCTGTAGCAGACAGAGCATTGAAGATGTGAAGCGTTTTCAGGAGACAAGCACAGCCGTAGAGAATCAGACCAATCAGACAGATTATATTCAGGAGAACGAATCACGCGAGAACAAAGTTGATAATGTGTTTGCGGGAATGGTTTCAAGTAGTCCTAAATATGCTGAAAGATATTCAGATGTTGATATGGAGATTTATACAGGGAAACTGGTTACCAAATTTACATACAGTATAGGTGAAACAGCCATTGCTGAAAATGTTGATGAGTTATCAAGCTGATGAGCGAGGAGGACATAGCTGAATATATAAAATATGATACTGAAACACCAGAAAAATTCAGTGCATATGACAAGATGATTAATGAAGATGGAACATTTGTAAATGATAGAAAGGTATCAAGCGGTTGCCCTGCTGATGAAGCTAAAGATTACTAATAATGGTGATGAAGATTTTCAGTTTCTGTCGAACGGATTCCGTTTGTATTGCTTCAGATATAACGAACAGGACGATGCAACATATTATTCAACCATAGAAAGCAGACAATCATATCTTAATATTCATGATGACCATGAAATATTCAGACATCATCTTACAATTAAGCCGGGAGAAACTAAAGAGGTTGTTGCAATGGAGGTCATTCCTTATGAATTTGTTACTTCTTACACAAGAACAACTGCTAATGTTGGAGGTCAATATATAGATACATATAAGGATATAACAACAGATGGTCTTACTATAGATTCGTTGTATACATGCTACAGTACAACTGATAAAGCATTTCCTGTTGGTTCTCCGATAGTAAAGCTTGATATAGACAAGTAGCCGGGAGGAAAACAGTATGAAGGTGATGATTAAGACAGAGCTCGAAAGAGCATTTAAAAGCTGGAGTCTGTGGCTGGCTCTTATAATTGGGATGGGGTTAAGCATAGCACAGATTATATGGGATTATACCGGCAGCCATGAATCCGCTGATGGGATATATGCCTGATAATGCCACACTTATGCCGATAAGTGCATTTCAGGTGGATAGGTAATGGAGTATCATTTGAATACAGTCTGTTTATAAGGCTGATTCCGATACTGGCGGCTATGCCGTATGCAGTTATATCTGTCAGATATTAAAAATGGAATTATTAAGAATTATGTAACGAGAACAGCTAAGTTTAATTATCTTGCTGCCAAATATATTGCAGTGTTTGTGACGGGAGGTGTGGTAGTGGTTATGCCATTGCTTATTAATTACCTGACTGCGATAACTATTCTTCCATCACTTGTGTGGCCGGTTGGTGTATTTGCAAGTTCTCCAAAAGCATATGGTCGGCAATATTCTATACACATCCACACGTTTATATGATTATGTATATGATTCTGCTTTTGTGTGCGGAGGCCTTATGGCAACAATAGCACTTATTGTATCTAATATAGTTAATAACAGATTTGTGGCTATTCTTGCACCATATATTATTACTGAATTTGCAAATGCGATACTGCGCATGTCTGATAAGAAATGGCTGAGAGGTATTGCACCGACAAAGCTTTAATATGGCACAGACCAATACAGGAGCATCGTTCATAGTGTATATAGCAGTATTACTGATACTTGGAGTTGTTGTGTATTTTATAGGAGGGCTTAAGCATGAAACATACTAAAGGCAGATTCAGCATAAGAAAGCACCCGTTTATAATTACATTTATAATAATGGCAGTAATTGCTGTAGTAGTTGCAGTTGGATATATAGATGTGAATCACAGATTTCCAGAGCCGGAAGAAGAAATTGTAGAAGGATGAATGGGTACAGTATTCTGATGGGATAAAGATTAAGGTTACAGGAATTGATTACTGCACTGAACGGAAGTTAATGAAAATACAGCGCCAGTGTTAAGGAACTGGGCAGGTTTAATTATATAGTTTTAAAGGTTAAAGTTCAGAATGAGTCACAGGATAAGTTTAATATGTTCAGTATTGTGACAGACTCTAATCTTGTTATATACCCGGATGGATATGAAAATCAGGAATGGTATGTGAAGATAATGTATCTGTTGATAAAGGCGAGGTCAAAGACTTTACACTGGCATATGTCATTAGTAAAATTATCTGAGTGAAAAAAAGCTGGATAAGCCCTTCATGAAGATATATATCTGTGTTTTAAGGCTTATCCAGTAAGACAGGCGATTGTAATCAGGGTATAGATGGATGAAAAGATTTAAATTATTATTTAATGTAAGCGAGGCTGCACTTACGGCGGCTGTGTTTGTGTTAGTAACAGCGCTTGTACCGATGGATATAATTCTAAAACTTGTGAGTCAGTCCGTTATTAATGGAAATCCGTGCCTGTATGATGCACTTATCAGTGTGAACATAAGTACAATATGGAGATATGTGGTTCCATTTGTTTTGTTTTATGTTCTTTATGTGCAGAAATATGATATGAACAGTGCTATTGTCATAAGAAGAAAGAATGTGAGAAATGTCTGGATTAATGCTCAGATTAACATGATTGTTGCAGCAGGATTTTTCTCTGCGTATATTACGGTGGTAACTTTAATAGCCGGGTATCTGATGACAGGAAAGGTATGTAACTGGGGAGAAAAATTCAGCAAGGCATTCATGGCAACAGGAGATATAGTACAGAACCGCCCATCGCTGTGGCTTTTATAATTGCATTTGTTATAGAAGCATTTGCAATATTGTATGTATCAGGCACGCTTATGATGATTATGTGGTGGTTTACTAATAACCAGTGGGCAGGTTTCCTTGCTGCCTTGGCTGTGAGCAGCTTTGAGAACATGGCGTACATGGGATTTTTACATATTATTACAAGTTAAGAGGCAATATCTATATGAACGGTGTGCAGATATGGCGGAATATATTGTATCCGCTGATACTGTGTCTGGCTGTGTCACTGGTAACAACTGTAATTATCAGAAGAAAGGACTTTTCAGATGAAAATGTAATTTTCAGATAATATACTATATTATTAATGGAATAGTGCATCAGTGGAAAAAGTTTCTTCTGATAGCAGTTGTTTACGCTGTACTTATAACAGAGTTTCTTGTGAGCTGTAAGACAAAACATTTTATGGGACAATACACATCATCGGATATCATATTATATATCTTTCGCGGGATGCGCTGGATTGTGGATGTACAGAAAGATATAAATATTCCGACAGCATATATACTGCCTAATATTCTTATTGGCTTTGCAATAGGTAACTATCCATTCAAGGATATTAAAGGTTATGGCGGAATGGTTCTTATGAGAGCAGGTAGAAGCTGGTATGGTGGTTATCCAAATGTATATGGGCAGTGTTTACTGCATGTATCTGTTATGGAATCTTAATACTTGAGATAGCCGGTGTTTCGCTGGCAGGCGGAAGACTGAGCCTGCAGGTCAATAAACAGGTGTGTATCAGTATAGACGGTTACGACAAAACACTGATAAAGAATAATCCGAATCTTACAAGACTTACAGTGTATATGATTATTGTGGGGCTTCTCACAACAATTGCAATATGCCTTGTGCAGATATGCGTTTCACAGATTATGGGACCGATTATCGGGTACATTGCTGTCGTAGTTATACTGATTATGGGAGTATTTTTCAGGTCATTCCTGTTTATAGGTAACGGCTTCATGGCGTTAAGAAATATTATGTATACACCTGAAGGCGGGAGCCTTACGCTGACGGTTATTGCAGATATTGTGCTGATAGTCGTTTCTGTAATTGCAGGATATGCATCGTTTGGGCGAATGGACATTTTAAAGAGAAGTGATTGGAGGATGTAGTTATGGTAATAAAGCTTACGCATGTGTCAAAGGTTATAAAGAAAGCAAAGGTACTTGATAATATTAATCTTGAACTTACAAGTGGTAAGGTTTATGGATTTAAAGGAAAGAATGGTTCAGGAAAAACAATGCTTATGAGAGTTATATGTGGTCTTATATCAGCAACAGAGGGAACTGTTGAGATAGATGGCAGGATTCTTGGAAAGGATATGACATTTCCAGAAAGCGTGGGAGTACTGATTGAGAATCCGGCATTCATAGGTAATTATACGGGATTTAAGAATCTTAAGGTGCTTGCATCAATCCAGAACCGTGTTGATGATGAACATATAAAGAAAGTAATCCGTCAGGTAGGACTTGACCCGGACGATAAAAGAACATACAGGAAATATTCACTGGGAATGAAGCAGAAACTAGGAATTGCTGCAGCCTATATGGAGAATCCGGATATTATTATACTTGATGAACCTATTAATGCGCTTGATGAAGCAGGAGCAAAGCAGGTTCATGAAATACTTGAGGAGCAGAAAGAGAGGAGCACTTATTATAATTGCCTGCCATGATAAGGAGGAACTTGAAATGTTGTCCGATGAGATAATTGAGATTAGTGAAGGAAGAATCATAGAAAAGTAGAGGAAAGGGAGGTCATACAGGTAAGTGTGATCGCCCTTTGATATCTAAATGCTTAATTTGCCGCTGAACACACCATCGTATTCAGTAAAATAACTCTCTTCAATCTTTCTCATCATAACAGTAACATAATCATCAATATAGCTCAATGATATATACATATTGCCGACGGCGCTGTCAATAATCTGCACTTTGATAAGAAGATTATTGTCTGCTCTGAAAGCTGCGCTTGCACCACATTTGAAATTATAATCAGGGAAGTTCTGGAAAACATTCTTTCCGAGTCCGAAATGCAGCTCGTGATTTCCTGTTGCATTAGTATAGAAAAATGTTCCTTCATCCCCGTTAAATGTAAGTTTTATGTCTGTTACACCACATGGATTATCGCCAAATTCATAGCTCTGTCCGTTGATTTTGCTTACAAGGTCTGAACTATATTCGCCCGGCTGCACAAGAAGCTGGCGTGAATTCTCGAACTTCTGGAATTCTTCATAATCACCATTATCAGTACATGTATCAATACGGCTGTATACTTCCTCGTAAAATGCATCATATATCAGCTGTACTCCACCCTGACGACCCTGAGCATCAGCAGTGGTGACAAGAATAACATCTTTATCAGGATAATATACGGCAAGCTGTCCACCCATGCCAAAAAATGCATAACCATTGTGAGTTGTCATCCAGAACTGATAGCCATAGCCCTGCATCTCTTCCCATGTGCCTGATTTTCCATAAGGATCACTCTGTTTAACAGTTGCCTCCTTGAGATATCCGTAAGGGAGTAACTGCTTCCCATCAAGTTTACCGTTCTGAGATACAACATACATAACCTTAAGGATATCCTGTGGTGTTGCACACATTCCTGAACCGCCCATGCTTACTTTGCCATCAGGGGATTTTAATATAAATGCTTCTTTAGAAAAGCCCAATTCATCTAAGAATTTTGTTCTCAGATAATCAAGAAGTTCCATACCAGTGAGCTTTTCAACAAGCGCACCCAATGTATGTGTTGAAGCTGTATCATAAGAGAAATTAGTTCCGGGAACATGGTTGGGTGTAACAGTAAAGAAAGAACCTAACCAGTCGGGGGAACCTCCGATTTTGTAAGCATTCTATCATGACATGTTCTCATACTGAGCATCTGCCTTATTGTAAGCATCTGCATGTAAGGGTGAACTCCTGCTTCTGGCTGCTTTTCAGGGAAATAATCTGCAATATGGTCATCGAGTGATATTCTGCCTTCATCAGCAAGCAGTCCTATGGCAAGTGAAACAAATGATTTAGTGACAGAAAACATTCTGTGGAGAGTGTCTTTGGTGTATGGTGCATAGTAGCTTTCCATACATATCTTACCATGTCGCATAACAATTATGCTGTGCATCGGAAGGTTGTTACATTCAAGCTTTCTGGCAAAGCTGATAAGTCCTGTGGAAGATATTCCTACATTCTCTGGTATTACTTTTTCAAAGTCTAACATTGTTGTCCTCCAAGATAGTTGTAATGATTAAACACAATAATTATTTTTATTATAATCCTTTTTGGTATATACTGTAAATCAAAAAATATGAATCTTTAAATTAAGTCCAATATAGTATATACTTAATGTAAATATGCCAGAGAGCATGAAGGAGAAGGAAATGATAGATTTATTACTTAAGAGGTTCGTAAAAGATTATGATAAGACGAAGAACCCCGAAGTCCGTACAAGATACGGTGTGTTTGCCGGGATTGTGGGAATAATCTGTAATCTTATACTGTTTTTAGCAAAGATACTTGCAGGAGTGCTTACGGCATCAGTTTCAATAATGGCGGATGCGGTCAATAATTTATCGGATGCAGGATCTTCAATTGTTACACTTATAGGCTTTAAGCTTGCTGGAAAGCCGGCTGATTATGAACATCCGTATGGTCATGGAAGAATCGAATATATATCAGGCTTCATAGTATCAGGAGCAATTATAATTATGGGCTTTGAACTGATGACAACATCATTCAGAAAAATACTTCATCCTACGCCGCTTGAGGTATCCGTACCATCTATTATTATACTTGTGTTATCAATCCTTATGAAAATGTGGATGGCTAAATTCAACAAATATCTTGGCAATAAGGTGGATTCTGCTGCAATGAAGGCAACGGCTACAGACAGCCTGTCAGACTGCGTTGCAACATCAGTAGTCCTTATAGGAGTGCTTCTTACCCTGTTTTCGGATATTAATATAGATGGAATAGCAGGAGTTGTTGTTGCAGTATTTGTAATATTAGCTGGTTTTGGTGCGGCAAAAGATACATTGCAGCCCCTTCTTGGCCAGCCACCAACGAAAGAATTTGTACAGGAACTTGAGAATATTGTTCTTCAGGATAAGCATATAATAGGAGTTCACGACCTGATTGTGCATAATTACGGTCCGGGCAGAGTATATGCATCGCTTCATGCAGAGGTTCCGGCTAATATGGACATGATGGAAGCACACGATTATATAGATATGGCCGAAAGAAGAGTTGAAAAGCGCATGAAATGCTTTATAAGCATACATATGGATCCGGTAGTTACAGATGATGAGGTGATAAATCATTTGCGAAAGATGACTATTGCGGTTGTAAAGTCAGTAGGTGAGGAACTGGATATACATGATTTCAGGACTGTTAAAGGTCCATATATAACGAATCTTATATTTGATGTGCTTGTTCCTTATAATTATCATCTTTCAGATGACGAGATAAAGAAACAGATTCAGAAAAAAATCACGGAGAAGCAGAGTGAGTGCCACGCCGTGATTAATATTGATAAAAGTTATACAGGTTGATTAAATCCAGCCGCCATCAAGAGTTATTATCTGACCAGTAAGGTAGTTGTTAATTCCGGAAAGAGATTTAACAAGTTCAGCGACTTCCTGCGGGGTTCCAAACCGGCCTGCAGGAATCTCTTCTGCGAGTTCTGCCTTGTCATAATCTGAGAGATGCCCATTCATCTCAGTGTCAATAGCTCCACATGCAACAGCGTTGACCTGAATACCACTTGGAGCAAGTTCCTTTGCGAGTGCCTTTGTAAATGAATTGACTGCCCCCTTGGTTGCTGAATATGCAACCTCACAGCTTGCACCGTACAATCCCCACACAGAAGATATATTAATAATCTTACCACAGTGCCTTTTCATCATATCTTTAACGGCAAAATGGCAGCAGTTAAAGACAGAATCTATATTAGTGTTACATATCCTGTGCCACTCATCTTCGCTCATATCAAAAGCCCGACAACGGATATTCCGGCATTGTTGATAAGCACATCAATCTGCCCGAAACGCTGAAGGCACATGTCAAACATTTTCTGTACATCACTGTAATTTCCCATATTGCCTGCAAATGTTTCACATTCACTTCCTTTTTCCTCAATAATGGATTTTACTTCATTTAGTTTATCCACATTATTCACACAGTTAATAACAATATTAGTATCTTTTCCAGCGAGTTCTATTGCAATGGCTCTTCCGATTCCTCGGGATGCTCCTGTTATAACTATAGTTTTTTTCATGATAATATGCCTCTCTTAATTTTAATAATATCGTTATTATAATACAGGAAAACACTGGATATTTCCATAAAAAATTAAAAACATATATTGACAAAACTGCCTTGTGCATACTTACCAAAAGAAATTCAGATTGTATTTATTTCAATAATTGCTTGACAAGATTTTAAAATGCTTTGAAAAGTTTTCCACATTTTTAAAGATCGATTTTATCTAAAAAAACACTTATCAACTAAGTTATCCACATTATCCACAATTATCCACAATATTTTGTTATTAATTTAGTATACCTTAACAGAATAAATGTTTTGTTAAATATTGCAAAAATCAAAAAACTTTAATATGATACTTGACATATATGCATAAAATAATTAAAGGACATACTTGTTAATTTACAAATATATGATATAATACTTACATAAAATAAGCATACAGAAATGTATCTTAGGTCGTGTTAGCTGCATGTGTATATATTCTTTCGACACATGCGGTGATTTAAGAAGGAAGAATGTCTGATAGATTTTATAAAGAGAAGGTTGGAAAGGAATTACGATCAGATTCTTACCTCTGCCCACGATTATAAAACACGTAAAGGAGTTGGACATCATGAGATTTATAATTACAGGAAGAAATATTGATATAACAGAGGGATTAAAGTCAGCAGTAGAGGAGAAGCTTGGAAAGCTTGACCGATTCTTTGCACCAGAGACAGAAGTTAATGTGACTTTAAGTGTGGAAAAAGAAAGACAGAAGATTGAGGTAACTATTCCGGTTAAGGGCAATATCATTAGAAGCGAGCAGGTAAGCAGCGATATGTATGTTTCAATTGATCTTGTTGAGGAAGTTATCGAGCGTCAGTTAAAGAAGTATAAGAATAAGATTGTTGACAAGCAGCAGAATGCAGCAGCATTTGCACAGGAATTCGTAGAGAAAGATTATGATGATGATGAGGTTAAGATTATCAGAACCAAGAGATTCGGAATCAAGCCAATGGATCCAGAGGAAGCATGTGTACAGATGGAACTTCTTGGACATAATTTCTATGTATTCTTTAATTCAGAGACAGAGGAAGTTAATGTTGTGTATAAGAGAAAAGGCAACACATATGGTTTGATTGAACCAGAACTTGATTAGTATGATTTTTACGTCATATAGGTTTATCCTCTTTTCAGAGTACCGTCTGCCGGTTAGTGCCGGTAGGCGGTATTTCTCTGTATGTATAAGAAATCTATTTATAAAATTTTAATGGTTTAACTTTACTTGATAGAATGTCTAAATAGTGATACAATTACAAAACAAATAGGCTTTTATAAGGAGAAGTATAAAGTAATGGGATTAGCTCAGAAATTATTTGGAACACATAGCGAACATGAATTAAAAAGAATATATCCAATTGCAGATAAGATTGAAAGTTATAAAGAATCTTATGGCAAGTTAAGCGATGAAGAGCTTAAAGCAAAGACTAAAGAATTCAAGGACAGATTAGCAAAGGGAGAGACTCTTGATGATATTCTTCCAGAAGCATTTGCGACAGTAAGAGAGGCTGGTAAGAGAGTTCTTGGCATGGAACATTATCATGTTCAGCTTATTGGAGGTATTATTCTTCATCAGGGAAGAATTGCAGAGATGAAAACTGGTGAAGGTAAGACACTTGTGTGTACACTTCCTGCATATCTTAATGCACTTACAGAAGAGGGCGTAATCGTAGTTACTGTTAATGACTACCTTGCTAAGCGAGATGCTGAGCAGATGGGTATGATACATGAGTTTTTGGGTCTTAAGGTTGGCGTCGTATTACATGACTCAACAAGAGAAGAAAGACAGGCTGCATATGCGTGTGATATTACATATGTAACGAACAACGAGCTTGGATTTGATTATCTTCGTGATAATATGGCTATATATAAGAATGAACTTGTATTACGAAATCTTAAGTACTGTATTATAGATGAGGTCGATTCTGTTCTTATTGATGAGGCACGTACACCTCTTATTATCTCAGGACAGAGCGGAAAATCTACTAAATTATATGAACTCTGTGATATACTTGCAAGGCAATTACAGCGAGGCGAATATAAGGGTGAGAGAACTAAGATGCAGGCAATCATGAACGAGGAAGTTGAAGAAGATGGAGACTTCATCGTTAATGAGAAGGATAAGGTAGTTAACCTTACTGAACAGGGTATTCACAAGGTTGAGCAGTTCTTCCATATAGATAATTATGCAGATCCTGAGAATCTTGAAATTCAGCATAATGTTACACTTGCACTTCGCGCTCATAATCTTATGTTCAGGGATAAGGATTATGTTGTTAAAGATGATGAGGTACTTATAGTAGATGAATTTACAGGCCGTATTATGCCAGGACGTCGTTATTCAGATGGTCTTCATCAGGCGATAGAAGCCAAAGAGCATGTTAAGGTTAAGAGAGAGAGTAAGACTCTTGCAACTATTACATTCCAGAACTTCTTTAATAAGTTTGAGAAGAAGGCTGGTATGACAGGTACAGCTCTTACAGAAGAGAAGGAATTCCGTGAAATCTATAACATGGACGTTGTTGAAGTGCCAACTAACAAGCCTGTTATAAGAGTTGATTATAATGACGCTGTATTTAAGACTAAGAAAGGCAAATTTAATGCTGTTGTACAGTCTGTTATTGAATCTCATGAAAAAGGACAGCCTGTTCTTGTAGGTACAATAACAATTGAGACGTCTGAGCTTCTTAGTGAGATGTTAAGAAAGAAGGGCATACCTCATAATGTACTTAATGCGAAGTATCATGAGTTAGAGGCACAGATAGTATCAGAGGCAGGACGTCATGGTGCAGTTACTATTGCTACTAACATGGCTGGTCGAGGAACTGATATTAAGCTTGATGATGAGGCTGTTGCTGCAGGTGGTCTTAAGATTATTGGTACAGAAAGACATGAAAGCCGTCGTATTGATAACCAGTTACGTGGACGTTCTGGACGACAGGGAGATCCTGGTGAATCAAGATTCTACATTTCTCTTGAAGATGATCTTATGAGGCTGTTTGCACAGGAAAGACTTATGAATATATTCAACAGTCTTGGGGTATCTGAGGATGAGCAGATTGAGCATAAGATGTTAAGCAAGGCTATAGAGACAGCTCAGAAGAAGATTGAGACTAATAACTTTGGTATCAGAAGCCATCTTCTTGAATATGATCAGGTTATGAATGAGCAGAGAGAGATTATGTACGCAGAACGTAGAAGAGTTCTTGATGGAGAAAGCATGCGTAATTCTATCATGAAGATGATAACTGATTATGTAGAGAATGTAGTTAACCGCTGTGTAAGTGAAGATAAAGATGCTAACGAATGGGATTATGATGAGATTAATGAGCTTCTTCTTCCAACTATTCCTATTGAGAGAGTGGAATACAGAGAGAATATTAAGAATAAGAATGAATTAATACATGATCTTAAGGAAAAGGCTGTTAAACTCTATGAGGATAAAGAGGCACTCTTCCCAGAGGCTGAGCAGATAAGAGAAATCGAGCGAGTAATCCTTCTCAAGGTAATTGACAGAAAGTGGATGGATCATATCGATGATATGGATCAGTTAAAGCAGGGTATCGGTCTTCAGGCACTTGGACAGAGAGATCCTGTTGTCCAGTATAAGATGATGGGTTATGACATGTTTGATGAGATGACTGCAGGAATTACAGAGGATACCGTAAGACTTCTTATGCATATTCAGGTTGAGCAGAAGGTTGAAAGAGAACAGGTTGCCAAGGTAACAGGTACTAATAAGGACGAAGGACCATCTGTTAAGGGACCAGCGAGAAGAACAGAGAAGAAGATATATCCTAATGATCCATGCCCATGCGGAAGTGGCAAGAAATATAAGAATTGCTGCGGAAGACAGGCATAAGTTTATAAGAGACATCAGGGCGCGGAATGCTTGAAATATCAGCGTCCGCGCCTATTATTTTGGAGGACATATGGTAGAGTTAGACCAGTTTAGATACAGAATTTCAGGATACGATAAGCCTATGGCTCAGATTAAGAATTCTCTGGATCTTGACAATAAGCAGAAAAGGATTGAAGAATTAGAGGCTGATATGGAATCTCCGGGATTCTGGGATAATCCGGATAAATCACAGAATGCAATGAAAGAGCTTAAAGGCTTAAAGGATGCATTTGAAAGATACAATGAGCTAGAAACAGGACTTGATGATGTTAAGACACTTATTGAGATGGCAGAAGAATCTAATGATCAGTCGCTTATTCCAGAGATAGAAGAAGAGATAACGGGTCTTGAAGACAAGATGGAAAGTTTAAGGATTGAGACATTGCTTTCTGGAGAACATGATGCATGTGATGCCATTCTTACACTTCATGCAGGAGCAGGTGGAACAGAAAGCTGTGACTGGTGTCAGATGCTTTTCAGAATGTATACAAGATGGGCGGAAAGTCACGGATATACAACAGAAACACTTGATTATCTTGAAGGTGAAGAAGCAGGAATTAAGTCGGTTACTATAGAGATAAGAGGAGAGAATGCATATGGACATCTGAAATCTGAACATGGTGTTCACAGACTTGTAAGAATATCTCCATTCAATGCGGCAGGTAAGAGACAGACTTCTTTCGTATCATGTGACGTAATGCCTGATATTAATCAGGATATAGATATTGAGATTAATGATGATGATTTAAGAATTGATACATATCGTTCAAGTGGTGCAGGTGGACAGCACATTAATAAAACGTCATCAGCAATCAGAATTACACATCTTCCAACAGGAATTGTTGTACAGTGTCAGAATGAAAGATCTCAGCACCAGAATAAAGATAAAGCTATGCAGATGTTAAAGGCTAAGCTCTATCTTTTAAAGGAGGCTGAGAATGCAGAGAATCTATCTGGAATCAGAGGAGATGTCAAGGATATTAATTTCGGAAGCCAGATAAGAAGTTACGTTCTTCAGCCATATACAATGGTTAAGGATAACAGAACTAATAAGGAAGTTGCTAATGCGGGCAGCGTACTTGATGGCAATATCGATCCGTTTATCAACGCGTATCTTACATGGATAAGCACAGGAAAGACTGAAGAATAATGAAAGGTGGTACATCAGTATGGCGGATTATATTAAACCGGTGATTTTCAGATTAGGCAATCAACAGTTTGGAGTAGATATTAATCTTGTCCAGTCGATAGAACGGGAGATTAATATTGTGAGAGTTCCTAATGCAATGGAGTATATCAGTGGAATTGTTAATTTGAGAGGGGAGGTTATCCCTGCTTTCAGCTTAAGAAAAAAGTTTGGCACGGATGACAATGTTGGTGTGATTGGAGAAGACAGTACAGTAATTGTAAATATACCTGGTGTTGTAAAGCTTGCTCTTGAGGTTGATGAGGTGCTTGAAATAGGTGATATTGATGCTCAGAGCATTGTACAGATGCCGGCGCTTGCGAAGACTGTTGATACAGCATATCTTGACAGGGTCGCCAATGTTAATGGGGAATTAGTTATTCTTCTTGATGTAGAGAAATTACTTACGCAATCAGAAGCAGAGAGCGTTAAGAAATTCACAGAAGATATGAATGATAATGACGGAGGTGCTGCTAATGTCTGATACTAAGTTTGAGAGAAATGCAGGTATACTTATGCCAGTAAGTTCATTGCCATCACCATATGGCATAGGAACATTTGGCAAGGATGCATATGATTTTGTTACATTTGTTAAAGAGTGTAATCATAAGTACTGGCAGGTACTTCCGTTAGGACCAACTACTTATGGTGACAGCCCATATCAGTCATATTCTGCATTTGCAGGCAATCCGTACTTTGTTGATCTTGATATGCTTATTGAGGAGGGGTTCTTGTTAAAGTCAGAGGTTATTTCAAGAGACTGGGGCGATGGAATTGTGCCTGTAAATGTTTCTGAAGATGACGCTGTTAATGGAAGATTCGGAACCTACAGAGATGGAAATATTGGCGACGAAAGATATGTCAGTTATGAGAAGATATATAATAACAGATTTGATATATTAAGAATTGCTTACGACAGATTTAAGGATGCATGTGCAGAAAGCAAGAAGACGCTTGCCAAGGGACTTCCTCTTTATAAGCAGTTTGATAATTTTGTTAAAGATAATGCAGACTGGCTTGAGGATTATGCTCTGTTTATGGCATTGAAGTCTCACTTTAACAATGTCTCATGGGGTGAATGGGAAACTGATATAAAGTTCAGAAAGCCAGAGGCGATGAGCCAATATGAAGAACAGCTTTCGGATGATATAGGATACTGGAAATTCATACAGTTTGAATTCTACAGACAGTGGAATGCGCTTAAACAATATGCTAATAGTAATGGTATAGAGATTATAGGTGATATACCTATTTATATGGGATATGACAGCGTAGATGTATGGGCTAATCAGGGAGAATTCCAGCTGGATGAGAATTTAACACCGATAAAGGTTGCAGGTGTACCGCCAGATGCATTTTCTGATGCAGGACAAAAATGGGGCAATCCTCTTTATGATTATGATAAAATGGAAGCAAATGGATTCAGCTGGTGGAGAAAGAGAATGGCAGCCTCAGCAAAGCTGTATGACGTCATAAGAATTGACCATTTTATAGGAATTGTGAAGTACTATACAATTCCATCAGATATGCCTGATGCAAGACAGGGTGAGTACAGACAGGGACCGGGACAGAAACTGCTTGATGTTATTAATGAATCTATCGGTGATAAGAAGATTATTGCTGAAGACTTAGGTGTTGAAGTTCCTGAAGTGGCAAAGATTCTTAAAGAAAATGGATATCCGGGAATGAAGGTCCTTGAATTTGCATTTGGAGGAGATAGAAAGAATCCGCATCTTCCATATAATTATACACAAAATCTTGTGTGCTATGGTGGAACTCATGATAACGAAACCTTGCTTGGTTTCTTTGAAGACAGGGGCGACTGGGAATTAGGATATGCTTATGACTATCTTGATACAAGAGATAAGGGGAGAATGGTTGACCAGGTATTCAGGGCTGCGTATTCAAGCGTTGCTGTTCTTACAGTATTTGCTGTTCAGGACATTCTCAAGCTTGGAAACTGGGCAAGAATGAATCTTCCATCAAGCATGGGCAATAACTGGAAATGGCGAATGCAGAAAGGTCAGTTAGGCCAACATGAACTGGAATGCATGAGATATCTTGCAAGTGTATTTGATAGAGAAAGAAAGTAATATTAGGATGGGGAAGGGAATTGGCAATAAATTTCCTACCCCTTTTTTAAGAAAAAAAAAAATAGTATAATAGTACTATTTACATATTTTAAATTAGTGGTATTATATTCATATAAAGAGACAAGTTAATATGTTGGCAAAGTAGTCGAAAGGCTATGACGCAAAGCCAAGGGTCTTAACTGATTTTATCAGAATGACAGCCGGTTGCATTACAATCAACGCAAATGATTAGTATTTTTTAGGCATCCGGTAATCGGATGTTTTTATTATATGGTTCAACGGGGAACTGATTATGAAAAGGAATAATTCTAAAAGTGGATTAAAAATGTAACGATAGCAACAGCAGTACTTGTATTTGTAGCTGGTGCGGTATTTGCATTAAAGTCAGCAGGTACAGCTAATACAGATAAAGATAGTGCTGATACAGTAGTTGCGGCAGCTAATGATGCAACAGATTCAGTAGTTAAGGAAACAATTGCCCAGAAAGAAACAGAAACTGATACAGAGACAGCTGCTATAGAGGCAACAACAGAAGAAGCCACAGAGGCAGTAACAGAACAGAGCAGTACAATTGCAGAGACTCAGCCACAGACAGAGACTGCCACAGAGGCAGTTCAGAGCCAGAAGTTACAGAGGCAGTTACAGAGTTACCTGTTGTACAGACTCCATCAGATGAAAGAGTTGCACAGGTTATATCAGGAATCAATGCAGAACGTGCAGCAGCAGGTGTGGCTGCAGTTACATATGATGCAATTCTTACAGATATGGCTCAGGTAAGAGCATCAGAGAATGCAGCTAATGATTACTTTGTTATAGAGAATGGCAAGCATAAAAGACCAGATGGAAGAAATGCTTCTTCAATATGTTCAGATTTTGGACAGGCTGGATATTTCGGTGAGGTCATGGGAAGATATCAGGAAACTCCTGATGAGATAGTAAATGGCTGGCACAATTCAGCAACACATTATGCATGTATGACAAGTACTAAGTACAGCAGAGTTGGTGTAGGTGTTGCAGCAGACTCAGAAGGATACCTTTACTGGGTAGCAATCTTCATGGATTAATTATAAGCAGACAATAGATTACATAATATAGATACAACTTAATATGGTAAGAACAATGTATTTGCGGCATTGTTTTATAAAGCTTCACAAGAAGCGAAAACCCTCACATTCCTCCCGTTGTGTGAGGGTTTCTTTGTGCTGTAATTAAAGAAAAGACATGCCCCCTTATTTGTTATATATCTGGGAAATGGGATGAACCACGGCAATGCTGCAACATGGTTATAGTATCTGTGTTGCTTATGAAAGCAGAAATGCCAGAAGTTAGATGCAAAAGTTTATGTTTGGATAGTATGTGATACCTATAGGTAGTCGTATTTTTGAAACTTTATAGGCAGAAGCCACAATGACTATAATAATAGACGAGAAATAAACCTATATGAATGATAATGAAGACTTTTATAGGAAAATTTCTCTAAAACAGGATTTTAAGACAAAAAACTTATGAATATGCCTATAAATTACAAAATTCCTACGGATTTATAGGACAATGCTTCCTGAGACAATTACCAAACTGGAAACTGCCAAACTGGAAACTATCAAACCAGAAACTGCTAAATTAGAAGCAAGAAAAGAAATCAGAAAAAATTTGATAAGATATCTGGCAAGATGTTCAATTGAGCATTTAAAGAGAAAGACACTTGCAATGTATACATATATGGTAATATTCTTTGTGCGGTAGACAGTTGTATATCAGAGAAAGACATTGAAGAACAATTGTCTTTGTAAAACGGACAATAGAAGGTACAGACGCAGTATGGCAGATAATATTAAGTATTATGTCGTTAAAAAGGCTCTGCCTGAGGTTCTGCTTAAGGTGGCGGAGACGAACAAATTATTGAGACTGAAAATATATCTGTTGCAGATGCTACAGAGAAAGTTGGAATAAGCAGAAGTTCTTATTACAAGTATAAGGATGATATTTTTCCGTTTAGAGAGAATGTAAAGGGAAAACCATTACATTTGTATTGTCGATGGACGATGAACCAGGGCTGCTTTCCCTGGTATTGAAGAAGGTTGCAGAATTCAAGGCGAATATTCTTACTATTCATCAGACAATTCCTGTTAATGGAATTGCTTCGCTGACGCTCAGCGTGGATATTCTTCCAACTACAGGAGATTCTTCAGAAATGATAGAGCAGATAGAAAGACTTAAAGGAGTAAGATATCTTAAGATATTAAGCAGTGATGCATCTATCTGATATATAAGCAATTAAAGAAAACGGAGGCAGATATGGCAAAGATTGCAGTGTTAGGTTATGGAACAGTAGGATCAGGAGTGGTTGAAGTATTAAATACCAATGGTGCTTCAATTGCAAAGAGAGCAGGAGATACTATTGAGGTTAAGAGTGTACTTGATTTAAGAGATTTTCCTGGAGATCCAATTCAGGATAAAATCGTTCATGATATAGATCTTATAATTAATGACCCTGAGATAGAGGTTGTTGTTGAGGTTATGGGTGGCGTAGAGCCGGCATTTACATTTGTTAAGAAGGCACTTGAAGCAGGAAAGAGTGTGTGTACATCTAATAAGGCACTTGTTGCTGCACACGGTCCGGAGCTTCTTGAGATGGCTAAAGAAAGAAAACTTAATTTCATGTTTGAGGCATCAGTAGGCGGTGGAATTCCAATTATCAGACCGCTTAACCAGTCTCTTACAGCAGATGAGATTACTAAGATTACAGGTATTCTTAATGGAACAACTAACTATATTCTTACTAAAATGAGCAGAGAAGGAATCTCATATCAGGAGGTTCTTAAAGAGGCACAGGCACTTGGATATGCAGAAAGAAATCCTGAGGCTGATGTTGAAGGTTACGATGCATGCAGAAAGATAGCAATTCTTACATCACTTGCATTTGGAAATACAGTGAAATTCGAGGAAGTGTATACAGAGGGAATAACAAAGATTTCTAATGAAGATTTTGCATATGCTAAAGAGCTTGGAAGTGTTATCAAGCTTCTTGCAACAAGCTATAGTAAGGATGGCAAGGTATATGCAATCACAGCACCATTCATGATTGACAGCACACATCCATTATATAATGTTAATGACGTTCTTAACGGAATCTATGTACACGGCAATGTATTAGGGGATGTAATGTTCTTCGGAGCAGGAGCCGGAAAGCTTCCAACAGCAAGTGCTGTAGTATCAGATGTAGTTGACTGTGTTAAGCATAAGGGTAAAAATGTTATGACAATCTGGAGTTCAGTAAAGCAGGAGCTTGGTGATACATTTGACGAGACAAGAAGATTCTTTGTAAGAATTAAGGGCGATGATGTCCAGGCAGCTAAGGCAGCATTTGGTGAAGGACAGGTTGTTAAGGTTGATGGAATTAACGGAGAGTTCGGATTTGTTACAGAACCTATGACAGAGAGAGCATTTGAAGATGCTAAGGATAAGGTTTCTGTTATAAGCAGAATCAGAATAGATGATACTAAATTACAGTAATAATATAAGGGAGAAAAGTAATGGTTAAAGTAGTTAAATTTGGTGGAAGTTCACTTGCAAGCGCAGAGCAGTTTAAGAAGGTTGGTAATATTATCCGTGCTGATGAGGACAGAAAGTATGTAGTTCCTTCAGCACCTGGAAAGAGATTTCCAGAGGATACTAAGGTTACTGATATGCTTTACAAATGTTATGCAGAGGCAGAAGCTGGTAAGAATATTGAGAAGAGCCTTAAGGCAATTGAGGAAAGATATAACGAAATAATAAAGGGGCTTGGACTTAAGCTTTCATTAAAAGAACAGTTTGAGACAATCAAGAAGAATTTTGAGGCACTTGCAGGAAAAGATTATGCAGCTTCAAGAGGTGAATATCTTAATGGTATTATCATGGCTAACTATCTTGGATATGAGTTCATAGACGCTGCTACAGTTATATGCTTCGATAAGGATGGAGAATTTGATTCAGAAAAGACAAATGCAGTGTGCGAAGCAAAGTTTGCTAATATTGAAAGAGCAGTTGTACCTATTTTATGGAGCAATGCCTAACGGAAAGGTTAAGACATTTTCAAGAGGCGGTTCTGATGTGACAGGTTCAATTGTTGCAAGAGCACTTAAGGCTGATATGTATGAGAACTGGACAGATGTATCAGGTTTTCTCGCAGCAGATCCAAGAATTGTAAGCAATGCAAAGCCAATTAACGTTATTACATATAAGGAATTAAGAGAGCTTTCATACATGGGTGCATCAGTGCTTCATGAATCAGCTATCTTCCCTGTAAGAAAGGGCGGAATTCCTATCAATATTAAGAATACTAATGCTCCGGAAGATAAGGGAACAATGATTGTTGAGACAACATGTAATATGCCGGAATACACAATTACTGGTATTGCAGGTAAGAAGGGATTCGTTGCAATCAGCATTGATAAGGATATGATGAATTCAGAAATCGGATTCTGTAGAAAGGTTCTTTCAGTATTCGAGGATAACGGAATCTCAATCGAACATATGCCTTCAGGAATTGATACTATGACAGTATTTGTTCACCAGGATGAATTCGTAGAGAAGGAACAGAAGGTTCTTGCACAGATTCATAAGGCAGTTAATCCTGACTCTGTTGAACTTGAAGCTAACCTTGCACTTATTGCAGTAGTTGGACGTGGAATGAAGAACAGTACTGGTATAGCAGGTAATATTTTCTCAGCACTTGCAAAAGCTAAGATTAATGTTAAAATGATAGATCAGGGATCTTCAGAGCTTAACATCATCATTGGTAAGAAACAGATACTTTGAGGATGCTATTAAGACTATCTATGGAGTGTTTGTTCCAGAAGAATAGTTGAGTAGATAAACAGGGGGATATGGGATATGAAGGAAGCTAAGAATGAGTTGTTACAGTTTGTCGGCGGCGTAATAATGCTTGTTGTTGGATTGTACATATTGTCACAGAAAGTAATGGTGTCTTCATCATATGGATTTTTTTCATTATGGGGTGGCAGGTTCTCATCAGGTCTTATTATGGTACCATTAATAATCGGAGTTGTATGGATGTTTGCTACAGGTGGTTCATTTGTATCTAAAATATTTACAGTACTTTCGGTAATACTTATAATCGCTTCGATAATTGCATCAACAAGAATATGGCTTGTATCTATTACAATGTATGAATGGATTCTTATACTTGTTCTTATATTTGGTGGTGCCGGATTGGTTGCAAAGGTATTGTTTGCTAACAATAAGTCAGAAAAGTCCAAGAAAGATAAGTCAGAGCAGACAGGCGGCAGTTATACATCAAGTGTAGATGATGAACTTGATAAGATGAAAAAGAATATGAAGTAAATTTCATTCCCCGCACATGGAGTGCGGGGATTCTTGCGTTTATGCAACTGTTGATAAACTTTGATGAAATTGATATAATTAAATGTAATATGCGTATGAAAACGGAGGAAGATTAATGGATATCGCAAAGAAGATAGCGGAAGAGCTGGAAATTAAAGTAACACAGGTAGAAGCTGCTGTTAAACTTATAGATGAGGGGTGTACAATCCCTTTTATTGCAAGATACAGAAAGGAAGTTACAGGAGCGTTAAATGATGAACAGCTCCGTAATCTTGATGAGAGATTAAAGTATTTAAGAAATCTTGAAGACAGAAAGACTCAGGTCCTCGCAAGCATTGAAGAACAGGGAAAGCTTACAGAAGAACTTAAGGCTGCTATTACAGCAGCAGAAACAATGGTTCTTGTAGAAGATCTTTACAGACCATATAAGCAGAAGAGAAGAACAAGAGCAACAATTGCGAAAGAGAAAGGTCTTGAACCACTTGCACAGTTCATATATGCACAGGAAGCTACAGAAGATGTAGAAGTCAAGGCAGCAGAATTTATCAGTGATGAAGAGGGTAAGGAAGTTGCTACAGCACAGGATGCAATAGCAGGTGCATTAGATATAATTGCAGAACAGATATCAGATGTTGCAGATTACAGAACATATATCAGAGACATCACAATGAAAGAAGGAAAGCTTGTTGTAACAGCTAAAGATGAAAAGGCTGAGTCTGTATACGAGAATTATTATGATTACAGCGAGGCACTTTCGACAATTCCGGGACACAGAATCCTTGCAATTAACAGAGGGGAGGATGAGAAGTTTCTTACTGTTAAGGTAGAAGCACCGGAAGAGAGAATATTAAGATATCTTGAGAAGAATATTCTTAAAGACAATGCATTTACAGCAGAATACCTTAAGAACTGCATAGCAGATGCATATGGAAGACTTATTGCACCAGCTATCGAAAGAGAGATAAGAAGCAGCCTTACAGAGACGGCAGAGGATGGGGCAATCAAAGTGTTTGGAAAGAATCTTGAACAGCTTCTCCTTCAGCCACCTATCGCAGGCAAGGTTGTTCTTGGTTGGGATCCGGCTTTCAGAACAGGTTGTAAGCTTGCAGTTGTAGACCCTACAGGTAAGGTGCTTGCAACTAAAGTTATATACCCTACAGAACCACACAATAAGGTGGCGGAATCTAAGGCCGAGGTTAAGAAGCTTATAGATAAGTACCACGTTAATCTTATTTCGTGTGGTAACGGAACAGCTTCAAGAGAATCAGAGAAGATTATTTCAGATATGATACATGAGATGAATCTTCCTGTTGATTATGTAATCACTAACGAGGCGGGGGCTTCTGTATATTCAGCAAGTAAGCTTGCAACTGAGGAATTCCCTGACTTTGATGTGGCACAGAGAAGTGCAGTTTCAATAGCAAGACGAGTTCAGGATCCATTGGCAGAGCTTGTAAAGATTGATCCGAAATCAATCGGAGTAGGTCAGTATCAGCATGATATGAACCAGAAGAAGTTAGAGAACACACTTACAGGAGTTGTTGAGGACAGCGTTAATAAGGTTGGAGTAGACTTAAATACTGCATCGGCCTCACTTCTTGAGTATATTTCAGGTATATCTAAGGCAGTAGCTAAGAATATAGTTGAATATAGAGAGACTAACGGAAGATTCACGAACAGAAAGCAGCTTTTAAAGGTTGCAAAGCTTGGACCTAAGGCATTTGAACAGTGTGCCGGATTCATGAGAATATCAGGCGGCGATAATCCGTTAGACGCAACAAGCGTACATCCTGAAAGTTATGAGGCAGCAACAAAGCTTCTTACACTTTTAGGTTATGATATTAATTCAATAACATCAGGAGAACTTATAGGACTTAAGAGCAAAGTTGAAGATTTTGCCAAGATGGCGGATGAACTTGGAATAGGAACAATGACACTTGAGGACATCATCAAGGAACTTGAGAAGCCGGGAAGAGACCCAAGAGATGAGATGCCTAAGCCTATATTAAGAAAAGATGTTCTTGATATGAAGGATTTAACACCGGGCATGATACTTAAGGGAACAGTCAGAAATGTTATTGATTTCGGAGCATTTGTTGATATCGGAGTGCATCAGGACGGACTTGTACACATTTCCCAGATGAGCAGCACAAAGAGAGTTGAGCACCCTCTTGATGTTGTAAGTGTAGGAGATATCGTAGATGTAAGAGTTATAGATGTTGATATCCCTAAGGCAAGAATTTCACTTTCAATGATACTTGATGAAAAAGAGGCAGCTAACAGAAAGTACACTAAGGATAATTCCAATAATAAGAATAACAGAAACAACGGCAAAGGAAACAGGCAGGACAGAAAGCCTAAGAAGGAAGGCCTTAACCTTTCAGGTCTTGCCAAGTTCATGCATTAATAGGAGTATTGTATGGAAGATAGAATTGAATTCGACAGCGTAATTACAGAGAAAGCACTTAATGATTTCAAGATGTATCACATTTTTCACAATGTTGGCGGAGTATTCGGATATGTTTTTGCAGCATTTGCAATAGTTATGTGCGTGCTTGGGGTAATATTCAAAATGTCTCCTAAATATATAGTCATGATGGGACTTTTTGGAGTGTTTTTCTTCTTTTATCCAATTGTTAATATGCGGCTTGGAACTAAGAAGCAGATGAAAACAGTTGCAGCATTTAAAGAGCCTATGCATTATAGTGCCGGGGAAGATAAGATAATTGTAAGCCAGGGTGATATGTCAGAAGAACTTGCGTGGGAGCAGATATACAAGATAAGATTCACAGGAAGCAATCTTATTTTGTATCTTTCATCTGTCAGAGCCAATGTGCTTACAGTTAACAGTATGGGTGAGGCAGCGGTTCCTTTTGTTAAAATGTGCCAGAAGAAATTAAAGCCTTTTCAGGTTAAGGTTAATATGAGTAAGCTTGCTAAGGCTGTGGCTTAAGTAAGCAGATAGGAATAATATGGTTAAAGAAACATTTAACGCTAAAGAAACATTTGAAGCAGGATATGAGATGGGTAAGAAGGCTCTTCCAGGGCAGATATACTGTCTAAATGGAGATTTAGGTGTCGGAAAAACAGTATTTACGCAGGGCTTTGCGAAAGGTCTTGGAATAGAAGAGCCTGTCAATAGCCCTACATTTACAATTATTCAGGAATACCATGAAGGCAGACTGCCATTGTATCATTTTGATGTATACAGAATTGGCGATGTCGAAGAGATGGATGAGCTTGGATATGAGGAATATTTCTATTCGGACGGGGTGTGCCTTATTGAATGGAGCACACTTATACAGGAGATAATTCCAGATAATGCGATAGAGATAGTTATAGAAAAAGACCTTGAAAAAGGCTTTGATTACAGGAAAATAACTATCGGGCAGGAGGCAGTATGAGAATATTAGCGATAGAAAGTTCAGCAGTTACAGCATCAGTTGCGATTCTTGAAGATGATACACTTGTTGCTGAATACACAATTAATCATAAGATGACACATTCACAGACACTTCTTCCAATGATAGATGAGATATTTTCAATGGTTCAGTTAAAGCCTGATGATGTTGATGTTATAGCAGTATCAAAGGGACCGGGTTCATTCACGGGCCTAAGAATTGGTGCGGCTACAGGCAAGGGAATTGCACTTGCGCTTGACAAAAAGATGGTGGCAGTACCGACACTTGCGGCTATGGCATATAATTTATATGGAGACAGCAGATATATATGCCCTGTAATGGATGCAAGAAGAAAGCATCTGTACAGTGGAATATATACATTTGACGGTGACAGGCTTATTACAGTAAGAGATGTTAATCTTGAGTCATATGATGAGCTTGCAGAAGAACTTGCAGGACTTGATGGACATGTTGTATTAGTAGGTGATGGTGTGGATGTCGCAGGTGAAGTCCTTAAAGAGCAGCTTGGTGACAAATGTGTTCTTGCACCGGCTCATATCAAGACACAGAGAGCCGGTTCAGTAGCGCTTTTAGCAAAGCAGATGGCAGATAATGGTGAATATACAGATGCTGATGAGTTAAAGCCTGATTATCTGCGCCCTTCACAGGCAGAAAGAGAGAAAGCACAGCATGAGTCTTAAATATGTGATAAGACCGATGACGGAAGATGATACATTTGCAGTGGAACTGATAGAACAGGGAATATTCTCGCTTCCATGGTCGCAGAAATCATTTGCAGATGCGTGCAGGAATCAGGACAATGTGTATCTGGTATGCGAGGCAGACGGAGTAATAGCAGGATATTGTGGTATGTGGACTGTGCTTGGAGAAGGCAATATAACCAACATGGCGGTATCACCGGATTACAGGCGGTGCGGCATAGCACAGATGCTTATGCAGTCAATGGAAAAGTATGGTAATGACAAGAATGTCACATCGTATTTCCTTGAAGTCAGACAGAGCAATCTGCCTGCAATAGCCCTTTATGAAAAAATGGGGTATAAGAATATAGGTATTAGAAAAAGATTTTACGAAAAGCCAGTTGAAGACGCAGTAATAATGTCTAAAATTATTGGGTGAAATAATGGACTGTATAATAAATATTGATGTATAATAACAGAAGGAGGTGCGATTAATGC
>SCPP01001596.1_pt1 | contig 98296 bp, 102 predicted proteins | sample 6106811 | NCBI WGS metagenome assembly SCPP01 (sample SAMN10720449, study PRJNA508395) | human gut metagenome | isolation source: Participant 2 stool, 15 month | host: Homo sapiens | collected 2018 | reverse complement strand
GTATTATCAGTTGAGCAGTCGTTGATAACTACATAATCAAATGATGGTGCATTCTCTATAATATCTCTGACTGTCTTCTCTATACTTTCGCTCTCGTTATATGCTGGAATTATTATAAGTTTTTTCATATTTTCTCCATAATTGTCCATGCTTTAAATATCAATATCTTTCAGCTCCTCATCAAATGGTCCGAACTCCAGAACCTCAGGTACATGATTCTTTCTGCTCTCTACTGGTGGCATCTTCATATAATCGCCAAACATTCTCTTAAGAAATACATCATTATTCTTAGGGACTTTAACCATTATATCTTCAAATGGCTTTTCAACCAATGGGAACAGGTCATCTAACTTTATAGCCTGCTTTAAAGGATCCATCTCACCAAAGAAACATGCAACCCATCTTGTCTTCTCATTGTTATACTTAAGTGCGCTCTTCATATAACGTCTGTTGATGAATTTTCTTGAGAAATGTGTCCATGTAAGTAATCTGTTCATTACTATACACATTGCACTTACAACTTTTCTCTTCCATCCATGCATGAAAAGCACAGGTTTCTTGAATTCTCTTAATATTCTTAACTTGCTCCAGAAGAATACTGATGATCTCTGTCTTCTTCTCTTCTTGGCATCATCAGGAACATTATCATAAGGATAAAGCGCAATATCAATTCCCATAGGAACCTTAGCATCCTTGAATACATATGGTATATTCTTAGTTCCAATTCTTGCTATCTCTGCATTATAGAAAGGAAATGTTTCCTGTGAATCTATATCAAGAACTACATACTTATCTGTATATTTCTCTCTATATATCTTCAGAACCTTCTCATAATCATCTCTGAGCATTCCGATATCTATATCATCATCCCATGGAATAAATCCTTTATGTCTCTCAACTCCGATTGCACATCCTGCAAACAGGAAATATGAAAGTCCGTTCTCATCACATATTTTAATAAAATCTTTAAACACCTCTAATTCTGCAAGCTGTAACTTTCTCAAAACCTTTGGATCATACTGTTCATTCTGGCTCATTGTCTTTTTCTATCCTTTCTAATCTGGTATAAGATATATCCCATCAATAATACGCCTAATAACACAACAAGTATCAGATAGCCGAGTGCAGCTCCGTTAAGACCAAGTCTGCCTGTAATCGGATCCATAATAATCAGCGCAACTCCGCATACAATAAGATACAGAATAGTCATGTATTTCTGCTTACGCATTATGGCAAGTACATAATAGAATATTATATTGACCGCATTAACGCCTCCACATAACAGAAGCAGAAGCAGTGTCATCTTGTAATCCTTAAGATTAACACCATAAAGCCATGACAGAACCGGTATTCCCAGTATATATGCCCCGACCTCACATATAAGTGTAAATCCTGCTATTATAGCAAACATCCTGAATATTATGTGCCAGAAATTCTTATACTTCTTCTCATAATAATTAACAGCCATTGATGTCTGCATCGGCTTAAATATTATACCACTAAACAGATTAATTACCATATTAGGCATGAATACCGCCGTATAATACAGCTGTGCTGCATCACCTAACATTCTGTCAACAGATAATTTCGATGAATTGATAATATAGTTACTTAAAAATGTGCTTATAGCAAGAGGCAGACACACTTTAAAAGTACGAAAACTCTTCTGTAATCCCTGACAATACATATCTTAACCCTGCCTGCTGCAACAGATGCATCAAGACACAGAATTATAAGCAATGCAACTACATTCATACATATCAGAGAGAATATCAGATTTCTTGTTATAATTACTGTTACAACAAGAACCAGTATACTGAAGAATATCCTGTAAAACTCTGATTTACCGGACATATCTATTCTTTCCTCTTTCTGGAATTCACCTTCAAATGTATCAGCTACCGAATCAAGTATCTTATAGATACATACAAGCAATATAACAGTAACTTTCTCCGGACTGTAGCCGTTAAATACAACGTATACTATGCTTGCCAGAAATGTTATAAGACACATCATAAGTCTTAAAGTGAAATAATATCCAAAAGGATACTCATTCTTAACATCAGTAACCTGATATGTTCTTATTTCGAAATAGGCTATTGTAACAAGCCACTGTGCAATTGAAAGACCAATCGAGAACATTCCCGCTTTAGCCTCACCTAAGAAACGGCTTATAACAATTGTCATAACAAGCGTGGCAAGTGCGAAACATGCTGTTCCCATTGTAAACCAGATATATTTGTACTTATCTTCTGGTGTCTTATCCACACCCATTATTCTTGAAATAATATTCATATATACCTCTTAGTCTTTAAATTCCAATTTATATGGGTAATGATTCTTTCTCTTTTCAACTGGAGGAAGCTGCATATAATCTCCATACATATTTCTTAACTTCTCATCTTCGTTGGCTGGAAGAGGCATCTTAATATCTTCAAAATCATACATCTGTAATGGATATATCTCATCCTTTAACATTATATGATAATATGGATCTGTATCAAATAAGAATGCCATTCTCTTAGTATCCACATCATTATATCTTGATGCAATCTTTAAGCATTTGCCAGCAATCCAGTTATGTGAAATTCTGAACACAACAAGTCCGGCATGAATAATTGCTGTTGCAATATGTGTTATCTTAGCCTTAACTCCCTTATAAGGAAGTACCGGGAACGCAACATGTCTGAGAATAAGAAGCTTGCTCCAGAACCAGGCAGCTTTAGCCTGCTTTTTAAGTTCTTCCTCATCATCTGATATATTATCAAGCGGATACACATCAAGGAATATTCCAAGATCACATTTGATATTCTTAAGAGGTTCCTCTATAAATGTTGTTCCTTTCATCATAATTCTTGTTGTCATCAATGGATAATTCTTCATTGTTTCAACATTGGCAATTGAATACTTATCGCTGTAATCTCTTTTAATAACTTCCATCATCTTGTCGAAATCTTTTCTAGGAAGCATTACATCAATATCATCATCCCATGGAATGAATCCCTTATGTCTTATTGCCCCGATTCCTGATCCGGCATCACCAAACCATGTAAGATTATTCTCGTCACACACTTTGATGAAATCTCTAAGAATTTCCATCTCTGTCTGCTGTACCTTTTTAAGGGTTGCCTCATCGTATTCTTTCATCGTTAACTCCTATCCCTGCTTCATATTATTAGATTCTTCACTCTTGCTGTATGCCTTAGTAAGCATTTTAGCAATACATTTGGGCCAGAACTTCTGATACATAATGTAATCTTCTTCAGATCTCTTATTATCATTAAGAATCTTAGTTGTCTCTGAGTCCTCATGTATTCTGTGATATGTGAGTATCTTATTACAGAATATAAAGTCTCCCTTAAGCTTTGATAATCTCTCCCATGCTTCCCAGTCTTCATCAGCTCTGAATCCATTAAGGAATACCTGCTTCATAAGATTAGGTCTGTAATATGTTGCTGATGGACAACATATTGGTGAGCCAAGCGATAACACTCTTCTTCTTATAAATCTGCTTCCCCACATTGCCTTTGGACGCATTATGAAAAGCATTATTCTCTTTACTTTAAGAATCTTATTGGTTGTTACAATCTCGCCATTTCTTATCTCTGCATAATCGGTAAAGAAAAGCAGCGGCTTTTTAGCTTTAGCTGTATACGCTAACAGATTCTCTACATATTCAGGCGCATATTTATCATCCTGATGAGCTATAGTGACATAATCTGTCTGTACTTTAGAATAAGCAAAATTCCAATCCTGTGTAATTCCGCTTTCTCCCTCATTGACATACACCTTTAAATTATATTTTGCTGCTATGTCGTCAATATACTTATTAGGTGTAGATGTAGCAATAAATATCTCTGACTTTACAGTCTGTTCCATAAGTGATGTAATACACTCTTCAAGATATGGACTCTCCTTATAAGCGCATATCGCAAATGTATGATTAGTATTGACATGTTCCTTTGTCATTATAGTTCCTCCAAACGCCTTGTTTTAAGCATATGTATTTTCATACTATCTTCTACAGATACTCATTCTTTCCTTCTTCACGAAGCTTTGCAAGCACCTGCTTGATTTCGCCTGCATTCTCTTTAGTTGTAATAAGAGTTGCATCTTTAGTATCAACAACTACGATATCTCTTAAACCAACTGTGGCAATAAGTTTTTCTCCACCTTCTATTACACAGCCTAGTATTAACTGCAACTACATTGCCGTTAATTACATTGCTGTTATCATCATTCTTCTTGATTCTTCCTACTGCAAGCCATGAACCTACATCATCCCAACCGAAGTTGCCTGGAGTGTAGATAGAATCTGCCTTCTCCATAATACCGTAGTCAACTGACTGTGACTCAAGATTAGGGAATTCTGCCTCAAGCACTGCATTTTCATCTGCTGTTCCAACTGCTGCCTTAATCTTTAATAAGCCTTCATATGTATCCGGCATGAACTTCTTAAAGCAGTCTAATATTGTAGATACCTTCCATACGAACATTCCACTGTTCCACAGATATGTTCCGTCAGCAAGGTATGATTTAGCTGTCTCAAGGTCTGGCTTCTCAACGAACTTTTCAACTGAATAAGCATTATTCTTCTTGTCATCCTGATTATACTTAATATAACCATAGCCTGTCTCTGGATAATTCGGAGTAATACCTACCGTTACAAGGTTAGCCCCCTCTTCTGCAATCTGAACAGCTTCTTTAAATGTATCTGCAAACACCTCATTATTCTTAATAAGGTGGTCTGATGGAAGTACAATCATAACTGCATCATCATATTTGCTTGCAACATGAACTGCTCCAAGACCTACACATGGTGCTGTATTTCTTCCAACAGGCTCACATAAGATATTCTCCTCTGGAATACCTGGAAGCTGCTGCTTTACAAGTTCTCTGTAGTTCTTGTTAGTAGCAACATAAACATCCTTAATATCAACCAATGGGCTGATTCGCTCTACCGTGAGCTGTATCATAGTCTTTCCGTCATCTGTAAGAGAAAGGAACTGTTTTGGCATATTAACACGGCTCTTTGGCCAGAATCGCTCTCCCTTACCACCTGCCATAATAAGTGCTGTAGTCTTCATAAATTCCTCCTTGTTCTGCCATATTGTTTTAACCATCAATTACGACATCTGTCTGTGCATCATAATATTTACCATCAGCTCTGATAGCACATCTATATGTGCCGCTTTCCATATCCGTTGTATCTATTCCACAAAAAAATGGTGCATAGTTAATGTTCTTATCCACACCTTTTCTTAAATGAAATACTCTGTCACATACTGACTGTACCTTAATCCTATAACAATTCTGTTCATTCCACAGAAAAATTACGGGATTATAATACACTTTATTTCCGTTATATGCAAATCCCCTAAGCTGCATATCATCATGATACCCTGTTTCTGTCACCTTAACTGTAGGTGATACTTCCATATATCCTGCAGCCGGCCTTAATCTGTCAGCTTTCTGAGGTTTTCTGTATATTACAGAATATATCTCATCTCCGAATCTGTAGTTATTCTCCGTCTGCGTAAGAAGCGGACTATAGAAAGGGTCATATTTCTCAAGCTTTGGATGTTTTTCATATGTCATATCCCTTGCATGCATATTACGTCTGTTCTTTTCTTCATCAACCTCATCATCACCTCTTGAGAATGATTCATGGTGAAAAAGGACCACGTCATTTCTTAAGACATTGTAATATCCCTGTTCATACAAAGTCAGGCATATATCAACATCATTATGTGTTACTTCAAATGCTTCATCAAATCCACCAGCTTTATCGAATTTAGCCTTCTCAATCATAAAGCATGCTCCTGTAACACACAGGCAGTCATAATCAGCGTAATTCCTGTGAGCCTTGATATTCTCATCATCAACTGCCTTCGCATACAGATGTGCAAAACAGCTTGATTCATAATTAATTACACCCACATGCTGGATATATGATGAGTCCGGATACAGAAGCTTTGCACCAACCGCGCCGGTACTTTCCTGCTTTGCCTGTCCGACAAGTACTGAAAGCCAGTCTGTGTCTTCATAATCCTGTCCGATTATTTCAATATCATCATTAAGGAACAGCAACAGATTACCTTTTGCTTTAGCTGCTCCAATATTACACATATGTGAGAAATTAAAATCTGCCTTTTCATACACATATGATGCCTGTCCTTCAAATGTATCTACAAGCTTCTCATACTCTTTTCTGTTGCTGTCATTACTTCCGTTATCAACAACAACAATTTCGTAATTAATATATTTCGTGAACTTGCGGATACTCTGTAAACAGCATTTTAATATGTCTGGATTATCCTTTGATGGAATAATTATACTCACCAGATCATATTCATTCGTAATATAATGCACATGCTCAACTGCTGAATCATGCTTATCTGCTACGATGTTCACATTAATTTCTGAACTTTCCAGAATCATTTTCTTAAAAGCTGCCATTCCGTCATCAGCAGTCCTGTATGATTTACTGTCAGTTCTTATGTCCTTAACAAGCACTTGATGGATATGCCCAACATCTGACGTCTTACACTTTGAAAGAATTATTAAAGACAATTCATAATAATTAATATTATCAACCGCGCCATGATTCTTACATTCATTAATAGCATCTATAAGAGCATTCTTCTTTGCAACAAATGCATCGCCAATATAATTGTAAGATAACAGTGTATCCCATGAATAATCAGGCTTGCAGTCAGGAAGTCCGCATCCAGCTTCCTGATTATACTTTTCCGAATCAGTATATATATATATAAGACTGCGTCCTGCCCTTTTCTGAGTCCTTATATAATGTGAAACAATTGCTGTATAATCTTTATCGAATTCACAGCTTTCATCACACACGGCTATATATTCAGCATCCATTCCAGACACTGCTGCCAGCATGCTTTCATAGCTTCCACTATGTCTGCATATTGCTGTGCAGTCAGCCTTATTATCAGTAATACGCTGTTTTGGTGCGATTTTTTTTTGATAAATGCTATAAGCTTTCTCATCTGTCATATTCTGATGCATCTTCTGTTGTAATGCATACCCGAATGTCTTAAAGCCTTCTTTTCCAATAATCTGTGCTGCTCTCGTTAAAAACATTTTTACCTCTGATAATTACTCTGAAGCCAATACATACGCCTCTGTTGTCATTGGGAAATTCCTGTTATAGAAAGGATCTCCTTCATCTAATTCTTTCTGCCATTTGCTCTTAAATGTATCAATCTCGCCTTTGAATCTTAATTGCTTTTCTTCAGTATCTTCATATCCTCTTGACTTAGATTCATAATGATACCACTGTGAAAATGCATCATATACTACAAGGTATCCCTTGCTTCTGACTTTCATGCAGAAATCAACATCATTAAATGCAACTGCATATTGTTCACATAATCCACCAACTTCATCAAACACTGCTTTAGGCACCATAAGACACGCTGCTGTAACTGCAGTATAATCACATGACAAATATGCTCTTGACATATATCCGTACTGGTTAGCATCAAGACCTATGAATGCATGTCCTGCAATTCCGCCAAGTCCGATAATTACACCAGCATGCTGGATTGTTCCATCTCCATATATTAATTTAGAGCCAACAATTCCAACCTCAGGTCTCATACAGTATCCAAGCATATCTCCAAGAGAATCTTTGTCCAATATCTTAGTGTCGTTATTAAGGAGCAGAATATAATCACCTTTTGCTTCCTTAACACCGAAATTATTAATTGCAGAATAATTAAATTCTCTCTCCCATGTAAGAACTCTTACATTATCATATTCTTTCTGTATTTTATTATAATAATCAAATGTTTCTTCTGTGCTGTTATTCTCTACTATAATAATTTCAAAATTTCTGTAAGTACTCTTCTTTAATACTGAGGTAACACATAAATCAAGATCTTTATAATGATCTTTGTTTGGAATAACAATTGAAATCATTGGATTTTGGTGTTGCATATCTGATTCTGTATCCTCAAAAGTTTACTAAGCTGAACCTGTGCTTCTATTCCCATCCTGTTAAGATGATCTTCGACCGCTCTTCTTCCAGCTTCATGGCAATACTTCTTGCTTTCTGGATTAGCTGCTGTAGAATTATCATGCATTCTCCAATGATATAATATCTTTGAAACATGTGCTATTTTATGAGCTTTTTCCGTTGTTCTAAGAATAATATCGTAATCCTGTGCCCCGTCATACTTATCGCTAAAACCACCAACTTCCTTAATAAGTTCAGTTTTAACGCAATAAAATGAGTAATGTAATTGTATGAACGAAGTAAGTCTATATTAAAATCAGGCTTAAAATTAGGATTAACATTTTCCAGTCTGATTCCAATATTTTATCTTCATCAGTATACACAACATCAACATCTTTATCCTGTAATGCCTTCACCACTTCATATAATGCATTTGGTTCAAGTGTATCATCATGATCTAATAATCCGACTATTTCACCTTCAGCCATATCAAGTGCAGCATTAGTATTGCCTGCTATACCTAGATTTCTATCAAGAACTTTGTAAATTATCCTTGAATCTGCTTTACTGTACGCATCTAATGTTGCCTCAAGTTCCTTATTTCCCTGACTTCCATCTGCGATACATAACTGCCATTTTCCATAACTCTGCGCTATAACAGAATCAATCATTTCCTTTAAGAATATAATCGGTGTATTATAAGTTGGAACTATAATGCTAATAAGTGGCTGGTATTCAAAGTTTTCATTCTTCTCTCTTTCCAGCTCTTCCTGAGTTACCTTATGATCTGTAAACCATCTCTTATATATAAGCTCCTGATTATTGCCTCCATATAATCCACTATATACATATTCCCTTAAATCAGAAAATCCATATTTGCCAATATATTTACAGAGACTTGCTACATTATGAGGTGTTATTGCTCTTATGAGTCTCTTTGTCTTATCTATGTTATGAACTCTTCTTTGCCATTTAAGTTCTTTTGTCTATATCGATATCCTTCTGAGCAGAATCTGACATGAATTTTTAATATATAACCATCTTTTTCTTCTACAGATATTGTAAATCCATATGCTTTTCTTTATCTTCTGTATATCCGTTATCAATAAGATCATGTCTGTCACATTTGACATAGGTATAATCAACTTTTTATTATCGCGATTTACAACCTCTATGCTTATATCTCCTTTTGACAATACCCAACCAGTTATTCTATACACAGTATCTCCATCTGGCGTATTCTCAGCCCATATGCAATCTATATTGTACTGTAAAGCTGATCTTCAATAGTATATCCTATATCTTTATTGTCAAGTGATGCAAGTTCTTTTGTTTCTCCCGAATCAACAACAACAAATTTTATTTCATTAATATCAGTTTTATCTGTATCAGCCTTAACTATAAATCCTATTTCACAATCTGTTAAGACCTCTCTCTAGCAATTCATCCAGCTTGTCTTCTCTTGTTATATGCTCGATACTACACTCTGTCTTCTTGCCATTAATAAATAATTCAAATGAATAATCATCAAAATCCTTAGGAATATACCAGCCTGCAATTCTAATATGAAGTTTTCCCTGATTATCTGAAAGCTGTATATTAATTACATTATCACTCTTTTTCATAGCTACTACCTTTCAATTAACAGTTCTTCCATGTATGCTCAATTCTTGCAACACCCATATCTTCAATTCCTGATACAACATTAAACCTTGCTGCTTCTTTATAATAATCAATTGGTGTTCCATCAGCCTTCTCAAGCACTATATCAACCCAGTACTGGCTTCTTGTAAGTGTCATACTGTCAAACTCAATAACAATCTTTCCATCTTTCTCAAGGTCAAATGCATCAAGTCTGTCTATCTTAGTACTGCTTCCACTGCATAACTGACCATCAATTCTGTAAATCATATATCTTGCATGAACTTCTTTTACCGGAGTCTCAACAGAATAATCTATCTCTATCACGGCTTTTCTTCCTGTTTCAAGAGTTTCTGTCCTCTTGCCGTCATCACAAGACAAGATAACGTCATTAATTCTTGCCTCGAAACTTCCGTAACGCTTATCGTTACCACCTTCTTTATTCTCTTCCTCAGCCTTCTTAAGTCTTCTCTGCTCTGCTTCAATTCTTAAGATTCTGGCTCTTTCCTGCTCATCCTTGCTTAATCTTTCCTGATTCATATAATCAAGATAAGCAATATCAACTTCTCTTGGATCACCTTCCTGCTCAATCTGTCCATCTTTAATCCAGATTGACTTATCACATATCTCTTCAATCTGTCCAAGAGCATGTGATACGATAATAATAGTTGTTCCGTTAGCCTTAATCTCTCTTAACTTGTTGAAACATTTTGCCTGAAAATTCGCATCACCTACAGCAAGAATCTCATCAATAAGAAGGATATCTGCATTAACATTAATAGCTACTGAGAATGCAAGTCTCATGTACATACCTGATGAATATGTTCTTACAGGATTATCAATAAACTGTTGTAATTCTGAAAACTCGATAATATCCTCAAGTCTTTCATCTATCTCTTTCTTAGTAAGACCAAATATCGCAGCATTAGTGTATATGTTTTCTCTTCCACTCATGTCAGGGTGGAATCCTGCTCCAAGTTCAAGAAGACTTGAAACTCTTCCGCACATTTCAATAGAACCGCTGTCTGGATATATAATCTTAGTCAACAGCTTAAGTGTTGTACTCTTACCACAGCCGTTTCTTCCAATAAGACCTACTGCCTCGCCCTTCTTTACTGTAAAGCTTATATTATTAAGAACAACTCTGTTTTCATATCTGTTTCTCTTCCAGAACAGCATTTTCTCTTTAAGTTCATTACCTTTATCAAAATACACTTTAAAGCTTTTGGATACATTCCTTACTTCGATTGAATTCTCGTTGTTAAGCATACTTATCTCTCTTTCTTAAACATTAAAACTCTTCTGCGAATCCGCGCTGAAGTCTTCTGAATATAATTGCTCCCAGAATAACAAAAACAACGCCTGTTATAATAGCAACCAATAACGTAGACAAATCTGGAATTTCCTTATAGTAAAGAATCTGTCTGTATATATTGATTATTGGTGTCATTGGATTTAAGTTAAATATTGTCTTTAATATCTGTGGAACATTAGCATTCTCTACCATATCAGCGCCATACATAACTGGTGTCATATACTGTAATGCCATAACTACAATTCCAAGAATGTACTGTAAATCTCTTAAATAAACAGTAAGTGCAGAAACTATAAGTCCAATTCCAAGACATAATATATATTCAACAATCATTACAACAGGAAGATATAATAATGCAACCGGATTAATTCCTCTTCCTGAGATAAGAAGAACAATAAATACAACAACAAATGTAAGAATCATATTAATGAATGCACTTGTTACTGTAGATATTGGAATAACCTCTCTTGGAAAATATATTTTCTTAACCATGTTAGATTCACGCATTATACATGTTGAACCATCCTGAACACTTGAGCCGAAAAACATCCACGGTACAAGCGCTACGAAAAGGAACAGATAATACTGCTCATAATTGGCTCTCATAATTATTGAGAAAACCAGTGTAAACACTAAAAGCTGTAACAACGGGTTAATAAATGTCCACATAAATCCGAGCACAGAGCCCTTGTATCTTCCACGTAAATCTTTCTTTACCAGAGAAAATATCATTTCTCTGTATTCATACATTTCCTTTAAATGTTTCATAAATCCTCCATTTAATTATGGCTGTCAGAAATTCGCATATAAGAATCCGCTTCCAGCGTCACTTGCATATCCCAGAACAAATATTGCTACTATAAGACCGTAATAAATAAGCCATCTTACAGCTATTGGCTTTGCTGCTACGGCAGCTCTTATCTGTACTCCTCTTTCTTTAAGTATGCTTATTATTAATACAACAACGCATCCTGCTAATAAAATATATAATCCACTGATGTTAATCCAATGTTCTTAAACATTACAGCGTTAAGCTGGTCAAATCTTAAGTCTGTAATCATTCGTTTTATCATTCTGACTGCAGAACCCATACCTGCTGCACTGCAATCGAATACCCATCCGATATTAACAAGTATAAACGTTCTTAATATCTGCACACACTGCCACCACTTCTTATGTGGATTAATATGACATGCATGTAAGCATTTTTTATAAAGTGGCTCTACAAGGTTACTGAATGCTATTATTACTCCATTATACATACCATACATGATATAACGCCATTCTGCTCCATGCCATATACCAACTATAAAAAATATCAGAAGATTAGAAAGACATATAGGAAGCGTCTTGCCAACATGCTCACCAAGATGCTTCTTGCCCACTTTCCGAACTTGTTCATAGCCTTTGACAAGCAGAATGGATAGAAGACATAATCCTTCATCCATGTACCTAGTGTAATATGCCATCTTCTCCAGAACTCTCCGATTGATTTACTAAAATATGGCTGTCTGAAGTTCTCATCCATAGTTACACCAAAAAGCTGCGCAACACCGATTACTATATCAATACCACCTGAAAAATCCGCATATAACTGGATTGAATACATAAGCACCGCTATTATTGCCATTGCTCCACCGTATTCATCAGGCTTGTTGAATATCATTGCCACAAATACTCCAGCCCTGTCTGCAAGAATCATCTTCTTGAACAGTCCCCAGAATATTCTCTGAATACCAAACTGTATATTCTGAAGATTAAATGCATTACCTGCAAAAAGTGTTTTCTGCAGCTTATCAAATCTTCCAATAGGTCCCTGCATAATCTGAGGGAAGAACGATACAAAAAGACATATCCTGAATGGATTCCTTTCTGCTCTGTATTTTCCCTGATATATATCAATAACATAAGATATTGACTGGAATGTAAAGAATGATAAACCAAGTGGCATCACATAATTGCTTAATGCATACACAGTCTTATCAATTCCTATCTTATTAAGAACTGCTGTAATATTGCCTGTGATAAAACCACCATATTTTAATACTGCAAGTACTCCGAAATTAATAAGCATTGCTATTACAAGTATTATTCTCTTCTTATGCTTAACAGAATTCTTAAGTTTCTTCTTCTGTTCCCTGTCAATCTCTGCCTTGTGTTCTTTCAGATATGCATCTGACTTATCCTGTATGTATTCCATTGCTAACGCCGCGAGATATATAACAAGCGATGCTGCAACCATGAAAAGACTATTCTTCACATTAAATGAAAAATAATACAGATAACTTAACACAAGTAACCACATCCATCTTACTTTAGATGGAAGTACATAATATATAACTACTCCGATTAATATAAAAAACCAAAATAACGCTGTTGTAAATGACATTTTATTTCTCCACTACCCCGTACAGCCCTGCATCAGTATCATACATTTCCTGATATGAACTGTAGAAATATCTATTAATATCTTTAGTTCCCTGTTTATGTTCTTTAATAACTTTGCCAAGAAATTCTGAATATTCTTTTGCAAATTCTCCATTCATATGTCCTTCTTTATCAACAAAGTCCGAATCTGTTCTTGGCAGTACATCCTGTCTTGCCATGTTGAAATCATAATAGAAGATTCCATTCTCTACCAGCAGATTATTTATTGTATTATGAACATTCTCCATATGAAGAGTACCTACACTGCTTGGAGTTATTGGAGATGTTACTGCGATAAGATCAATATCATTATCTCTGCAATATTTTATTATTTTCTTAATATACTTCAGAGGATAACCTGTAATTTGCTCTCTGCTTCTTACACTCCAGCTTTTTATAAGTTCTTTACCTGCCAGTTCTCCACTAACAGGCTTAATATAGAAATAGCCTCTTCCAGCATATGTTCCACCATCTACATCAAGAGAATAAATATCTGCATCTTTGTAACCCTTTGATAATTTCTGTTTGATATTTTCTTTCATATTAGACGGAGTAAACGTACATGCTTGTCTTCTTGTGAAAACATTTCTTATTTCCATACGATTCATGTTATCATATATATACTGCCACTTTACATATGAACCCCAGTTCATCTGGCACTGGATAAACTGTTCAGTATAGAATCCTTCTTTAGGAGGATTGAAATAATACTGATAATCAATATCAAGAATAACTGTCTTAATATCATTAGTTCTGCATGTCTCTTCGAGTACATAATACGAATCTTTTACTGTTTCTCCTAATCGCCATATTTATTGAATATGTTCCGGAATATTTATCAATAATATCCGGATCAGATGATGCCCTTGCATGTGAAGCTCAATTATGACAGTATCATAATCAGTTTTATTATTTTCACACATACATTTCTTAAAATGTAATTAACATAGCCTGTCTGTACGCAGGCAAAATCAATCACTCCCATTATAGCAATAAGTCCTGCCAGAATATCACACATCTTAATATTGGTTTAAATTTTTTCATAACTACCTTCTATATTGTTTCTTATAAAGAATATCAACTGATGATAATATTACTAATTAATCACCTTGTCAATCAACTTTTCCATGTATCTTTCTTAACCTCTCGCTGACAATATCCGCAGAACGCTTATACGCCAGATGTTCCCTTGCATATTTCTGACCATTCCCAGCAATTCTTTCGTAGAAATCCTTATCCTCATAAAGCCTTCTCATATAGTCTGCTGCCTCATCAACATGTGCATCAGCCCATACATTGCCCTTCTTGAACGGCTCATAGTCCTTATCAAGCTCTATCATGTCGTAACCGACCATGCATGCTGTATCACTGTTCATAAACTCTGTATTGCCCGACCAGTCAGTTGCAATAACAGGTGTACCAACATACATTGACTCAGCCATAACAAGTCCGAAGCCTTCTGAACGGTGGAGCGAAACATACACATCCACATCTGCAAGAAGTGTATTAACCTCACATCTTCCCATATGACCGCACATATAATAAATGTTATCGCAGTCCTCTATTACAGAACCAATAATCTTTTCATCTTCTGCAGATAATTCTGCCTCGCTTATCTTGATAACAAGTCCGACATCCTTGTATTTTTCTTTCATCTGTTCATCTTTGCAGAACGCTTCTTTAAATGCTTTAATAGCGGCAAGCGGATTCTTTCTTTCCATAACGCTTCCACTGTTATACATTACAAGGAATAAGAACTTATCTTCTGGAAGATTAAAATGCTTTCTATCAAACTTCACAGTATCCGTCTGCGGTGCAACACAGTGCGGAACTGTTATTACAGGCTTGTCTGTGTATTTCTTCAAAGTATTCGTAACAAAATCAGACGGTGTCCAGACTTCATCAACAAGCTTGAATGCCGGAAGCCACTCTTCTGGAAATGTCTCCAGCTCCCATGCCCAGTATCCTATGTTATATCTGTAATCCCATACTTCTTTTCCAAGGCTTAAATATGCTACCATGAATTCACTTGCATTAACATGAATAATATTCACATCAAAAGGAAGCTCCTCTGTGAATCTGTCATCATACGTATCATTGCTTCTTGAACCTCCTGGTGGAACAAAGAAATCCCTTATAACATGAGGTTCTTTATTCTCATCAAGCAGCCTGCACATAATTCTTGCGCTTTGTCCAAGTCCGTTATCGCCCTTAATATTACCTATTATATTGGCACCACATTTGTATCTTCCTGCCTCATATTTTTCAATAGAATCAGCCGACAGCTTGTCTGTGGCATTATTAATTATCCCTGCTTTCATCTTACTTAAAAGCTTCATAGGAATAATCTTTGTCAGCACCGGTCTCAATGCTTCTCCCGTATTAAGAAAAAATTTTGATAAACCCATATAAACCTCAACATTCTATCTGTTATTCATCTGGCTGTTAATAAAGTCTCTCACCATACCACCAAGTCTTTCCGGTGTATACTTGTCCAACGCATGTCTGTATGCATTCTCATCAACAAGTCCAGAATTAATCTTCTTATCTATATTCTTCATTCCATTCGCAAGACTTATAACCTTATCATCATCATCACCGGCAAGACTGAATCTTTCCACACAGTCACCTACTACCTCGTCAAATATTTTAAGATTACTTGCAAGTATTGGCTTATTATGCTTCATTACCTCTAATATAGGCATTCCGAAGCCTTCTGCCATGGAAGGAAACACAAAGCATGAGCAGTTGTTATACAGGTCATATCTTGTAGTGTGTGATACATAACCAAGATAAGTAAGACCTTCAACCTCTGTAAGTGCAGTCTCAAGAAGCTGCTCAATATCATCCTCCTGCATCTTACCGGCAAGAATAAGAGGTCTTGTTCCGCCTTCTTCCCTGTATCTTCTGTACGCTTTAATAAGGATATCAACGCCCTTACGCTTCTCCATATTACCTACATACAAGAAATAATTCTCATCCTTAGGCGGTACATATCTTGTAAGCGGATTAGATATAATGTAGGCATTGCAGCTTGGAATCTTCTTAGCCTTTGGAAAATACATCTCTGTATCATCCTTAGTCTGCTCCGAATTATACAGAATCATATCTGTATGTCTTAAAGTCACACCAAGATTAAACTTAAAATAATAGCTGTATATTTTTCCAAAGTATCTTACATACTGAATAGGAAACATATCGTGTATTGTAATAAGTGTCTTAAAGCTTCCACTAAGATTAATAGGTATAATCGAATTAACCTCCCAGAATATATCCGGTTTCACCTGCTTTAATTCCTTCTTAACAAATGCAAAATATGCATACACTCCGACACTTTTATATACAGGCTTTCCCCATTCAATAACCTTGATTCCTCTAGCCTCAAATCTCTTAATATATTCACTCTCTTTAACATCTGTAAAAAGAATCCATTCAAATTCATCATATGTTATGAGCTGTTCTAAGAAGTCATTAAGATACATGCCCACACCACTTGGTCTGCTGCCTAAAGTTCTTGCATCAACAGCAATTTTTAATTTCTTCATAACTGTATTCTCTGCCCCCAATAAATAATCTTTCATTCTATCAGAGTATTTCCATAATATGCATGTTCAAACTACCCCTGTACCAAAACATGCTTCTTTTGATTTTACCATATTATAGATATAATTGCTATACATTATTTTCTGCATACAAGCACACCAGCCTCTTTGGTTATTGTCATGGGTTTCGCAAGCTTTTTCTCTACATATTTTTTAAAATCTGTATACTTATCCACAAGGTACTCTTTCTGATTGCCATGACATGATAGTATATAATCTACCAGCGGTTCTGCTTCATCAACAACAAGCGCATCTTTATAATCTCTTCTTTCAACATCTGAAAAATGTTTTTTTAATATCTTATCTCCATTATCAAGTCCGAATTTTTCAAAAAGCTTATCTGCTTCAAGTGCAATTCTCTTATCGTATCCTGACACAAGGCGGCTTATCTCCTGCATATGCCTGCTGCCATATGTACTGCACACAAGCACTCCCCCAGGCTTTAACACCCTCACAATTTCATCAAGTGCCTTATTGACATTTTTACAATAAAACAGCACATGATTAGCAATCACCAAATCATACGATTCATCTTTTGCCCCTGTCTTTTCGCATGAAGCCACTCTGAACCTAAATGACACATCAATATCTCTTTCCTTCCAGCTCTCTGTTGCTTTTTTTATATTTCTTCTCGCATCACTTATCATGCCTTCTGATATATCTGTAAGCTCTATATATATGTTTTTTTTCTTCCCTGAAAATTCATTTCTCTTTCCTGTCATGGCAAGCTGACCTATATTGTCAACCCACAAAGTTCCATCACCACACCCAATCTCAAGAATTCTCATCCCCTTAACAATACCACACTGCTCATATACCCACGGAAACCATCCCTGTTTATTAACTGAAAACCGGTTATGAAGATTAATTCTTGCAGATATATTTCCAGCATTAATGTACTGATTCTTCATGCTGTCTTCCATATTAGTAAGATGGATAATCTCCAGCATATTACTCCAGTCAACTCCTTTGCCCTCATTAATAGAGTCTTCTGTTTCTTCAATAGCTTTACACACGAGCTGCATCTGTGCAATCTTATCCTGTATCATACGCTTCTGAAGTTCAAGCGAATTCTTAAGCACATGATAATCTGAATCACCAATTGTCATATTTCTTATATCATCCAGTGTAAATCCAAGATATTTAAGCAATAGTATCTGCTGTAACCTTGTAAAATCTGAATCCGTATAAAATCTCACTCCCTCATCAGTAAGAAGTGATGGCTTTAATATGTTCTGCTGGTCATAATATCTTATAGTCCTTACCGAAACATTTGCTTTCTTCGCGAATTCCCCCGAAGAATAATATCCCTCTTTATGCATATATTACTCCTTGTAAAAATTTTTCAAAAAACACTTGAAGGTGACGCAGCGTCACCTTTTATTATATACATGACTTAAAAAATGTCTACTTGAAAATTAACATAACATTTTAACAAACAAGGAGGAACTTCAATTATGAAGGGTATTATTTTAGCTGGTGGTTCTGGCACACGCCTTTACCCACTCACAATGGTAACTAGTAAACAGCTTCTTCCAATCTATGATAAACCAATGATTTATTATCCACTCTCAGTTCTTATGAGTGCTGGTATCAGAGATATTCTTATCATCTCTACGCCACAAGATACTCCAAGATTCAAAGAGCTTTTAAAGGATGGAAGCCAGTTTGGTGTTAACCTTACTTACGCTGTACAGCCAAGCCCGGACGGACTTGCACAGGCATTTATTATTGGTGAGGAATTCATTGGCAATGACACTGTTGCCATGGTTCTTGGTGATAATATATTTGCAGGTCACGGTCTTAAGAAGAGACTTAAGGCAGCTGTTGAGAATGCTGAATCAGGAAAGGGGGCAACAGTATTTGGTTACTATGTTGATGATCCTGAAAGATTTGGTATTGTTGAATTTAATAATGAAGGAAAGGCTGTCTCTATCGAAGAAAAGCCAGCGCAGCCTAAAAGCAACTACTGTGTAACAGGTCTTTACTTCTACGACAACAAGGTTGTTGAATACGCTAAGAACTTAAAGCCATCTGCAAGAGGCGAGCTTGAGATTACTGATCTTAACCGTATCTACTTAGATAAGGGTACTTTAAATGTAGAGCTTCTCGGTCAGGGATTTACATGGCTTGATACAGGAACACATGAAAGTCTTGTAGAAGCTACTAACTTTGTTAAGACTGTTGAGACTCATCAGCACAGAAAGATTGCATGTCTTGAAGAAATCGCTTACTTAAACGGCTGGATTAACAAAGATGACGTCCTCAAGGTATATGAAGTATTAAAGAAGAACCAGTATGGTCAGTACTTAAAGGATGTCTTAGACGGCAAATATGTCGACAAGCTTCATGAATAATTAAGTACATTTAGTTAAAACATTTTTCATATAAGAACACATTTTAAATATTAAGGAGATTAATTATGACAATTATTGTTACCGGTGGAGCCGGATTTATCGGAAGTAACTTTATATTTCACATGTTAAACAAATACCCAGACTACAGAATCATCTGTCTTGACTGCCTCACATATGCAGGTAATCTTTCAACTCTTGAGCCTGTTATGTCTAACCCTAACTTCAGATTCGTTAAGGAAAGCATCACAGACCGCGAAGCTGTTTACAAACTTTTCGAAGAAGAGCATCCGGATATGGTTGTAAACTTCGCTGCTGAATCACACGTTGACCGTTCTATCGAGAACCCGGAAGTTTTCCTTATAACTAATATTCTTGGTACACAGGTTCTTATGGATGCCTGCAGAAAGTACGGTATTCAGAGATACCATCAGGTATCTACTGATGAAGTATACGGCGATCTTCCACTTGACAGACCTGACCTTTTCTTCACAGAAGAGACACCAATCCATACATCAAGCCCATACAGCTCATCAAAGGCTGGCGCAGATTTACTTGTTCTTGCTTACCACAGAACTTATGGACTTCCTGTTACTATTTCAAGATGCTCTAATAACTATGGACCATACCACTTCCCAGAGAAGCTTATCCCTCTTATGATTGCTAATGCTCTTAACGATAAGCCACTTCCAGTTTATGGCGAAGGTCTTAACGTTCGTGACTGGCTCTATGTTGAGGATCACTGCAAGGCTATCGACCTTATCATCCACAAGGGACGTGTTGGTGAAGTATACAACGTTGGTGGACACAACGAGAAGAGAAATATTGATATCGTTAAGCTTATCTGCAAGGAGCTTGGCAAGCCTGAATCACTTATCGTTCATGTAGGTGACAGAAAGGGACATGATATGCGTTACGCTATCGACCCAACTAAGATTCACAATGAATTAGGATGGCTTCCAGAAACTAAGTTTGAAGATGGTATCAAGAAGACAATTCAGTGGTATCTTGATAATAAGGAATGGTGGGAGACAATCATTTCTGGCGAATATCAGAACTACTATGAGAAAATGTATAGCAACCGCTAATTAACACATTTATTCTGTAAGGAGATTTGACATGAAGATATTAGTTACCGGCGTTGGCGGTCAGCTTGGCCACGACGTTATGAATGAACTGATAGGCAGAGGTCATACAGGCGTTGGCAGCGACATCGCACCTGAATATTCAGGAGTTGCTGATGGAAGCGCTGTCACAACAGCCGAATATGTACCTATGGATATAACTGATGCTGCCCAGGTTTCTGAAGTTATCACTAAGGTTTCACCTGATGTTGTAATTCACTGCGCAGCATGGACAGCCGTTGACGCTGCTGAAGATGATGATAAGAAAGCCAAGGTTAAGGCTATCAATGCAGATGGTACTCAGAATATTGCCAATGTCTGCAAACAGCTTGACTGCAAGATGGTATACATCAGTACTGATTATGTATTTGATGGTCAGGGTGAAACACCTTGGGAACCAGACTGCAAGGACTACAAGCCTCTTAATGTATATGGAGAGACTAAGCTTGCCGGAGAACTTGCTGTTTCTAACACTCTTGATAAATACTTTATCGTGCGTATTGCATGGGTATTTGGTGTTAATGGAAAGAACTTTATTAAGACTATGCTTAATGTAGGAAAGACTCATGACGAGGTTCGTGTTGTCAACGACCAGATTGGTACACCAACTTACACATTAGATCTTGCAAGACTTCTTGTTGATATGGTTGAAACTGACAAATACGGTTATTACCATGCAACTAATGAAGGTGGATACATTTCATGGTATGACTTTACTAAGGAAATCTATGCACAGGCAGGTCTTTCTACTAAGGTTACACCTGTAACTACTGCTGAATACGGCATTTCTAAAGCTGCAAGACCTTTTAACAGCCGTTTAGATAAGAGCAAGCTTACTGCTAACGGATTCACTCCGCTTCCAACATGGCAGGATGCTCTTCACAGATTCTTAAAGGAAATCGGTGAGATTTAATATTTCAAAGGAGATTTTATCATGGGACAGATTACAATTGAAAAGAATGTCGCAGGTATCGAAGGACTTTGTGTCATCACTCCTGCTGTTCACGGCGATAACCGTGGTTATTTTATGGAAACATACAGCCAGCGTGATATGGAAGAAGCTGGTATCAATATTAACTTTGTTCAGGACAATCAGTCTATGAGTACTAAGGGTGTTCTTCGTGGTCTTCACTTCCAGAAGCATTTCCCACAGACAAAGCTTGTGAGAGCTATCAAGGGAGCTGTTTTTGATGTAGCTGTTGACCTTCGTACAGACTCTGAAACTTATGGAAAGTGGTACGGAATCCTTCTCACAGAGGAGAATAAGAAGCAGTTCCTTATCCCTAAGGGATTTGCACATGGATTCCTCGTTCTTACTGATACAGCAGAATTCTGCTACAAGTGCGATGACTTCTATCATCCTAACGACGAGGGAGGTCTTGCATGGAATGATCCTGCAATCGGCATTGAATGGCCGGAGCTTACAGGTACTTACAATGGCTCAGCTTCAGGAGAAGGCTATGCTTTAAGCGATGGAACAAAGCTTAACTTAAGTGATAAGGACCAGCTTTGGGATACACTTGAGAACACATTTAAGTTTGATTAATTTCGAGATATTATATTTCTAGATTTTATCTTGCTTTTAGTGTATTTGTCTTACTTCAAGGTATTTATCTGATTCTGGATATTTTACCCGGTTATGAATACTTTTATCCGGTTTTCAGGGAGATTAGCCGGTTTTCGCACTACTATGCCGAAAGACCTACTAATCTCTCTTTTAGCAACTTGAAAAGCACACTAATCTTAGTAATATATGCTATATAGTAGGTCTTTTTCCCACCATCTCATCTCCCAGCTAATAAATTCCAACGATTTTCTATAAAAGACCTACCAACATCCTTATAAAAGCATGTTAGTAGGTCTTCTCCAATATCTAATTCAAATCTCACCAGAAATATGCCTACTCAACTCTTGAAAACAACATAATTAGTAGGTCTCTCCATTAATGTTCATTCGGATGATAAGTATCAACCACCTTCTTAAGATACTCTCTTATATTACCAGTTTCTGAATAAGCTTCTTCCTTAAGCTTCTCAAGGTTATTAAAGAAATTCTCTTTATCAAACTCAATTGGTTTTCCAATGTGAATAAGCTTGTTGTCTGTCTCCTGAAGTCCTTCCTCTTTCATAAGAAGCTCTTCGTAGAGCTTTTCAATGGGACGGAGTCCTGTGTATTTAATCTCCATATCAACGCCAAGTGTATAACCTGACAATCTGATAAGGTTCTTTGCGAGGTCATCAATCTTAACAGGCTCACCCATATCAAGAATGAATATCTCTCCACCTTTGGCATATGCACCTGCCTGAAGAACAAGTGAAACCGCCTCTGGTATAGTCATGAAATATCTTATAATATTAGGATCTGTAACCGTAACCGGTCCACCAGCCTCAATCTGTCTCTTAAAAAGAGGAATAACCGAACCATTGCTTCCAAGTACATTACCGAATCTTACAGCAACGAAATCTGTCTTTGATATCTCGTTATATGTCTGGACAATCATCTCACAGATACGCTTTGTTGCTCCCATTACATTAGTTGGATTAACAGCCTTATCTGTACTTATCATAACAAACTTCTTAACCCCATACTTATCAGCCATTCTTGCAACATTCCATGTACCGACAACATTATTCTTAACAGCCTCATCAGGACTGACTTCCATAAGCGGTACATGCTTATGTGCTGCTGCATGATATACAATATCTGGCTTATACTGTGCAAATACGCTTTCAAGTCTTGAAACATTTCTTATCGAACCAATAAGAGTAACAACATTGGCATCAGGATAATTAATCTTTAATTCCTGCTGAATATCATAGGCATTATTCTCATATATATCAAATATAATGAGCTGCTTAGGCTTGTGGCTTACAAGCTGACGGCAAAGCTCTGAACCAATAGAACCGCCACCACCTGTTACCATAATAACCTTATCCTTAACATATCCCATAATAGATTCAATATCTACTTCAATCGGATCTCTTCCAAGAAGGTCAAGCACATCAACATTACGGATAGAATTAACATTAATCTCTCCGTCTACCATCTGATATACGCCCGGCAGAATCTTAAGAGTACAGTCTGTCTCTTTACAAATGTTTAATATATCCCTTTTAACTTCATTAGATGCTGATGGAATTGCAAATATAATCTCATCAATATCATAAAGCTTTGCTGCTTCCTTAATCTTATCCCTTGTTCCTATAACCTTGACGCCTCGTATGTATTTGCCTACCTTGCGGCGGTCGTCATCAATAATACAGGCGATATTAGAATTAGCAAGATAACTTGAATTCTGTATTTCTCTCATAATGACATTGGTTGCCTCTCCTGCACCTATAATCATTACATTGTTGGAAGTCTTAATATTCCTGTATTTGTTAAGCACAGTTCTTATCATTCTGTACATAAAACGACTTGCACATATTGCAATAATAAGGTATATTGCCGCATTAAAATAGCAGCTTCTAGGAAGCATATTACCCACCATCTTATTACTTAAGAAATGTACCACTTCTACAGTAATACATGCTTCAGCAATCCTGTACACCTCAGCTATACTCGCATACTGCCACAGACTGTGATATAATCTGAACACCCAGAATATAAGCAGCGACATTATCGTGTACGGAAGCATGTTCTCTACATAATTGTTAATATATTGAGGTTCAATAGATACAATACCTACATCAAATCTCATAATAAGCGACAGATATACGCATGCATTCAATAAAATGTATCTGTTAAAAACAAGAAAAATCTTCTTACCAGAAGCTGTATTCTGTCCTTTTTAGTCTCACCCATCATCAGTTCCTCGTTTCTTTAGCAGGCTTTTTAGCTGCTAACCCACATACTGTACCAATTCCATAAGAAATATGCAACAGAAAAAACAAAAATGGCAATGCAAAACATGTTTTATTGCGCTCCTTCTTTGCTCCTATTACTGCAACAATCGACATAACTACTGCCAACAGCCAGTATGCTCCCCACATAAGTCCTGTAAGTCCATATACAATACGCGAAAAAATCGACTTCACAGCAAGCAGCTTACATGACACACTTGCAACTGTTGTAACAATAATAGCCATGACAAAAGCCCATGGAACAAAATGATATATAGAAAGGCATCCTGGACATACCTTGCTTGTCTTTCCAATCCAGTATCCATTAGCATATTTCTGCTTAAGCATCTTAGGAAGTGAACTTCTTGTATGCTGGTACGATATTATATCCGGACAGAATCTTAATTTAAACCCTGCTTTTCTCATACGGTAATGAATTTCATTATCCTCAGTTCTTGCAAGAGCCTCATTATAATGTCCGATTTTTTCAAAAACTTCCCTTCTATATGCAGCATGGAACAACGATTTCATATATATCTTTTCTTCCGTTCCATTCCCACCATTACGGTAAGGTGCTATGCTTGAGCCGAACATCGAACTCTCAGCAAGAAGCAGCGTATCCTTCCAAGGTGTCTCTTCATCAACTATATTAGGTCGGACACCACCAACAACCATCTCGCCTTCTTCTAAAACCTTAACATTCTTGCTAACAAAATCTTCCGGAATATGTGCATGTGCATCAACTCTTATAACAGCTTCCCCTGTATAATTATCAAGCAGCACATTCCATCCACACGGAAGCGTCTTCTTAGGATTGTCAAGCACGATTATCTGTCTTGCTCCCATCTTATTCTCATCAGCAAACTTCTGCATAACAGCCTTTGTTCCATCCGTGGATGCAGAATCAACAAGCACAACCTCCATAAGACTATGATCATAATCCTGCCTGCTTATGTCATCAAGAATATTCTTTATCGTATTCTCCTCGTTATATGCAATAACAGCAATTGTAATAAACATACTCTACCTACTTTTTAACAGTCATTCTTTCACTTCCAACTACTGATGTAAATGTATCCCACAATACAGCCGCATCAGCTTTCACGCCAAAATGTTTCATACTTTCAAGGTTATAACGCATTTTTGCCGGTAATACTTCATTCAGATATATATTATCTGTACTTTTTTCATCAACAGCCTCACCAAGAAGCTTGTCCTCATCCTTATAAGCAATACTTGTCCTTGATGTAAGTCCGGCAGGAAGAAGAAGTGTCGCATACATGTCCTTGGTGTACTTCTTAACATACTTAGGAACTTCCGGTCTTGTTCCGACAAGAGTCATATCCCCTGCAAGTATATTAAAAAGCTGAGGAAACTCGTCCATTCTGTACTTTCGTAAAAATGCTCCAACCTTAGTGATTCTTGAATCATTATCTACAGTCACTGCTGCCCCTAGCTTACTTGCATTGTCAACCATAGTCCTGAACTTGTATATACGAAAAATTCTTCCATACTGTGTTACTCTCGCCTGCCTGAAAAAAACAGGTCCCGGTGAATCAAGTCTGATTGCAAGTGCAATTATTCCCATTGGAATAATTAAAACTGCCAGCATAATACCAGCAACAATAACATCAAGCACTCTTTTCATCTCTAACCACATTCTGTGTTTCATAAGTATATTATAGTATTTTCTTACTTCCTTAGTTCTCATTTCATCAGGAAGAAGCTGCCATGGTCTTAACTCCATCGTAATCAATCCCCTTTTTGTTGTTGTATAACTAATGTCCGATTATTTCATTCTGTTAAACTGCTCTATTACATATTCTACCTGTTCATCAGTAAGACATGTATGAAGCGGCAGTGTAATCTCATTACGATACATATTATATGAATGTGGAAAATCCTTAATATCAAATCCCATGTTCTTATATGCCGTATGCATTGGAAGCGGCTTAAAATGTACATTAGTTGCAACACCTGCCTCAGCAAGTCTTGTAATCAGTTCATTACGCTCCTTAACATCCTTTCCAAGAAGCCTTACAAGATACAGATGACCACTTGAAGTATATTCATCTGTAAAATGCTTCATAATATCCACATCATCGGCTGCAATCCCTTGTGTATATCTCTCAATTATATCTCTTCTTCTCTTAAGAAGTCCCGGATATCTCTTAAGCTGTACAAGCCCAATAGAAGCCATAATATCAGTCATGTTACATTTGTAATAAGTTCCTTTGATATCATATTCCCATGCACCAAGCTTAGTCTTTGCAAGCGCATCCTTAGACTGTCCGTGAAGTGAGTAAAGCATTATCTGCTTATATATATCCTCATCATCAACTCCCGGAATACTTCTCCATGTAAGAGCTCCGCCTTCTGCTGTTGTAAGGTTCTTGACTGCATGAAATGAAAAGCTTGTAAAGTCAGCCTTCATTCCACTCATAACACCACCCTCACTTGCTCCGAAACCATGTGCAGAATCAGCAACAATTGCAACTCTGCCAAGTGCCTCCTGAAGGGGTGTTGAAGCCTTAAATATATTCTTTTTACTCTCGACAATCTTTCTTATCCTGTCATAGTCAACCATAACACCACCTATATCTACAGGTATTACAGCCTTGGTACTCTCATTAATTGCAGCTTCAAGCGCGTCATAATCAAGGTGATATGTGTCCTTTTCAACATCAATAAGAACAAGCTTTGCATTAACATGCGCAACGACACTTGCAGATGCTGTATAAGTGTATGCAGGAACAATAACCTCATCGCCCTCACCGATTCCTAACAGACGGAGTGCTGTCTCTAAACATGCTGTAGCTGAATTGAGACATGCCGCCCTGTTACAGCCTGTAAACTGAGCAATATTTCTTTCAAACTCTTTAGTTCTTGGACCTGTTGTAATCCATCCTGACCTTAAAGCCTCAGAAACTGCCTGAATCTCTTCCTCGGTTATATCTGGTGGTGAAAATAAAATATTCATAACTCTTATCTCCTTTTCGTACTCTGCTTTGTAGATGACTTTGTTGTTGCAGGAGTGACTGTTGGAACCTGTACCTGTGTTGTAGTCTCCTGGGTACCTCCACTTATCATTTCTGGAAATGCATATGTCAGGTCTCCTGCTGTATTAGCAATTGATATTGTATAACTAACTGTATTATATCCATTCTGCGAAAGTGTAATCGTCTTCTTTCCAGATGATTTATCAAATGAACACGGAACAGTTCCTATGTATTCACTATTAACATAAAGTACCGCTCCCTTAGGTGCTGTTATTGATACCTTATATCCACTTGTATTATCAGCCGCTGTACTTGTTGATGTACCGGATGAAGTCATATCGATAACCTTCGTAACATAAGCTGAGTTAACATTTATAATCTCAGAGTATTCCTGATAATTGTTGGCTACCAGCTTAATTCTGTGAGTTCCATAAGAAAGTGACACTGGAGTAGAATAATCAACCTCAACACCATCAATGCTCATAACCGCGCCCTTCGGAGTAACTGAAAAATTAACAGCCCCCATCTTAACCGGATCACTTTGTACTTCAGAAAAATCAACTGATGTAGTCTCATCTTTAGCTATAGTCACTGTCTTACTTGCTGACAGGCTACCATTACGGACATTAACCGTAAATGTACCAACAGGTGCAGTCACCAGCATATCCTTTGTAACACCCAGTAATTGTTTATTACCTATGCTTACATAACCACCAACAAGTGCATCTACACCTGTAAGTTTAAGATATCCGTGTCCTGCAGTTACATTCACCGAATATACTTTCTCTCCAACGCCCTGATAACCAGCTTATCCTGATCAACAAGCTGTGCAATACTTATTCTTTCATCTCCTGAAAGTACCACTGTGTAGCTTTCATATACCATATTGGATGCACCAATACTTATTTTTCTTGAACTTTCATCTACAGTTATTCCTGAAACATCGTATCTTACTAGGCATCACTGTTTCCGTGTATCTTCGCCGCCTTGCCTTTTTTATCAACATATACATCATATATGCCACCCACATCCATGGTAGATGCCGCTTTTATCTTTCCGTAAGCATCCTGAATATCTGTACTGCCTGTATAAGGGACTTCATATTCTGTTCCTGTCTTTATATCTACAAACCGCATTCTACCCGTGTCAGCATCTCTCAATGTAAGAACTCCTGTAAGTGTAGGATTCTCTCCATCACCCTTAATCTCCTTTGCGGCCTTATGCGGGGTAATACTGCTTATGGTATCACCGCCCTGTCATTATTTCTGGAAAATGTGCATGCTGTCTGACTTACAATTAACACCATAAGCATACACACTGCAATTATTCTTTTCATAAGCATTCCTCACAAATAACTTTTCCCCTCGTATCCTCCGATTTTATCACAGACCACACATTTTATCAATTAATTCTCTTCTACGCATATTCTGTTCAATAACAATCTTTAATTTATCTATATTCTTAGCAGGAACCCACGCTTTTCCAGCATTATAATACTGGTTGATAATCTTCCAGAATTTCTCTGGAAAGCTCAATAATGTCACAAGCATGTCAAGGTCATCATCATCAAGAGGCTTTAATTTATCATATTCATCAACAAGCCTGTATGCTATATTAATATCCCAGTCATGCTTTTCCATGACCTTCCTTAGAAACTGGTACAAATCTGCAACCTGACAGTCATTATGACATTTTTCAAAATTAGTAACAGCATTTTCGCCATTACCTGCATCCAGAAAAACATTATGATAATTATAGCTTCCGTGTACAAGTTCATTAGTCTGCTCCATTCTTTCAAAACGCGCATCAAAACGTTTTGAATTAATATTCCTGCTCGCTTCATCCGCTTCCCTGAAAATGTATCAACCGCACCAAGCGCTATCTGCTCAAATTCATTTTTCTTTTTCTTGCCTCTCATATAATTAGCAGCCTTTTAATTTCTTTTGTATGTCTTTCCATATTGGTGCGTAACCCTGCTCCCCTGTCAAAATGTACAGCATTATGTACGATGCTTTCACTGGCCTTTAATTCTGACTCGGGCTGCTCATCTGCGGTCTCTGCAAGCGCCATACATTCCCATTGCTTTGTAATATTTGTATTTACATTATTCCTTAAATATCTTACACCATTAGACGAAACAACATTTAGACAAATATGAAGTCTTGCCAGAGTCCTTACCGCCTCCATCACGTCATTCACAGACTTGACATCACATTCCCTGCCTCCAAACCATTTCTTCATAACATATCTGCGCCCATCCTCTCCAACAGTAAAAGTTCTCCATCCTGATTTCTCACATATGTATCCACATTTTCAAAGCCTGCATCACTAACTGCTTTTGTCACTGCCTCATCTCTCAGATAAAACCCATCATTTCTTGAACACTCGAGAAAAGTCTGCATCCTCTGTCTGTAAAAAGAATTACTCCACCTCTTCCCTTAACCATCTTTTTAATCTGCATATCATAAAATTTAAGACATTCTAATGATTTTTCGTTCATAAAGCCCCCCGTTTCCGCACTTAATACAGACACTGTATTCTCATACGCCTGCGTCTGCCTTATCTTATGACATTTATGGCTGCTATATTCCTTGGATTTAATGATACGACGAATTAAGAAAATCATTATCTTGATGAAAATGCATTTTTCTCTTATAATAGATAGATGTGAGCTTTTTCACATTTATAATAAATATTATTATAGGAAATCATGCCTGAAAACTTTCATATTGACATGCCGGAAGCTGTCAGGAACATTATACATACAATTGAAGAACACGGCTTCAAAGCCTATGCTGTTGGCGGCTGTATACGAGACAGTATCCTTGGTCGAAACCCGGATGACTGGGATATAACCACTTCTGCTGTTCCATCACAGATAAAAACTTTCTTTAAAAGAACTGTTGATACCGGAATCGCCCACGGAACCGTCACTATAATGATAGATAAAACCGGATACGAAGTTACAACATACAGAATTGATGGCGAATACGAGGATGGCAGGCATCCGAAATCTGTAGAATTTTCAGACAGGCTTGTTGATGACCTGTGCCGCCGTGATTTTACGATAAATGCCATGGCATACAACGACACTGATGGATTTGTTGATGAATTTAACGGTCTTGATGATCTGGATGCAAAAATAATACGCTGCGTTGGTGAACCAGAATTAAGATTTACAGAGGACGCTCTGCGAATGATGCGTGCCATAAGATTTTCTGCACAGCTTGGCTTTACCATTGATGAAGCAACATGGAATGCAATTAAAAAGCTTGCCCCATCAATCAGCAAAATAAGCATGGAGCGTGTGCATGTAGAGCTTGGCAAAACACTTATGTCTGCACATCCCGATTATGTTGCTCAATATTCAGAAGCAGGACTTTTTGAGCCGATTCTTCCGGTAATTGACAATTCCCTAAAGAGCCGCTATAAACGCAAAATACTTGCAACATTACAACACACACCTGATAATATATACTTACGCTATGCTGCACTTTTCATAACTTCTACACCTGACGAAGCAGCTAAGACACTTCGAGCACTTAAACTGGATAACAAGACTGTTGACACAGTATCTAAGCTTGTTAAATTATCAAAGATTGATATAGAAGAAACTGAGCCGGCCGTTCGTACTGCCCTTAATCAGTATGGCAGAGATTTCCTGCCTCTGTGGCATGAGCTTATGATGGCTGTAATCCAGGCATCTGAAGACATCACAGGAATAAGTAATCCGGCGAAGGTAAAGCATCTTCTCACATTAAAGCGTCTTGGGACAGATATTCTTGCACGCGGTGACTGTTTTACAATAAAAGCCCTCGACATATCAGGAAATGACCTTATTGAATATGGCCTTCAGGGACACGAAATCGGTGAAACACTGAAATCCCTGCTTGATATTGTTATAGAGAACCCTAAGCTCAATGATAAAGCTACTCTTATTGCAATGATTGAACATATCAAATAATATAATCATAAAATAACCCTCACCGTCTGCCTTCTATTCTGGATACATATCAATTACATCGGCTTTGGTGAGGGATTCTTTTAATTAATTGCGAGTTTATTTTAATTATATCAATGTTGTAATCAGGTGCAGCCGCAATCACTACATCATATATCGGCTTGATATCTGCCACTTCTTCCTCAAGTTCTGAGGCTATTGTCTCCAGAGTTTTGATTTCTTTACCTTTTATAATCTGATTAATCATCATAGATTGTTCGCCCTCCGCAAATGCTTTATCAGAAGCCTCCTTAGTGGCTTTCTACCAATTCTTTCGCCATTCCCTGTGCAACTTCCTGCGCATACTCCTCAGCCAACACTCTCCTGACTTCTTCCTCATCATAATCATATATGCTCACTTCGACGACCTCCTCCTGTGCTGTTCAAAGAAATCGACAAGTATATTCTCTTCTATGCATTCGTCCATTGCCTCTGTTACCGCAATCCTGACATCGTCCCCTTCAACACCCATCTTGAATCTGACCTTATTAACAAATGTCATATAATCACGCAGCGTTTTGCACTTATTAAGGATATGTACATCTTTATTAATGTTGATAACACGCACCTTAAGCTCCAGCTCTAGATTATCTGACGGAATCTCATACATATCTGACAGCCTGATTTCATCCTCATCTTCAATCCATTTTTCCAGACCATTGTAAAATGTCACAAAATGCGGAACAGGAATCTTAATCATACTTCTTCTGTGAAGCATGGAATTGCTGAACAACTCTCTGAACACATCTGATACATAGTGCAAAAATCTTAACGGCATATTAGGATTCTTGCTAGACTGCTGCTCAAACATATACAGGCTCATGCATAGTAAAATGAAGCATCATTCTTATACTTCATATATGAACCGCCGTTTAATGTCGTTACCTGCAAATCATCCACATTCGTGTAAGCTGAATTGTTAAGTGCATTATACAGTTCTAAAAGATTTCTCTTATCTCTGTATAACATACAGAATACATTATCCTTATATTTAACTGCTACATTGTCTCTCTTCTCTGCCATAGATATCCTCCCGTCTCTTTCGCAGGCAGATATCCACGCACATATACTAATATTATCTATATAAGTATATTAGCATTTACGGATACCTAAAACAAGTCTGCATTATTCAATTATGTGTTAATGGGTTATTGCTGAATGACTATCCAGCTTTGATAAGCAACTGCCTGATTAGATAAAATCATGTCAATTGCGTCAGATATAAGAAATATTTCTTTTAATATATTGTTATCATATTTTTAATTATATATCAATATATATTTTATCAAGAATATGTATAAATGTAAAATCCTCCAGATTATAAAGCCCCTCCGGCAATACTGCCGAAAGGGACTCCATTCTCAAAAATCCTATAAATAATTATGATTAATATGCCTTACCCCAGTAAACCATAGCCTTAGCCGGCTTACCACAGCATACGCACACATCCTTAACTTCTCCTGTGCAAATGGCATACATCTTGATGTACATGTAGTATCTTCCTTAATCTTGTCCTCACAAAGCCTGGTCTCCACACATAGCCTTGATGAATCCAGCCTTATTAGCTGCTGTATCCTTGAATTCATCATAATTAAGAGCTGTATATGTATGAGCTTCTCTGTGAGCTCTTGCTCTCTCAAGCATATCCTTCTGGATAGTATCAAGAATTTCTGGAATTCTGTCTGCAAGCTCATCGATGGATACAGTAATCTTCTCTCTTGTATCACGACGAACAATAACAGCCTGATTAGCCTCAATATCTCTTGGTCCCATCTCAACTCTTACAGGGATACCACGCATCTCCTGCTCAGAGAACTTCCAGCCAGGATTCTTATCTGAATCATCAACCTTAACACGAAGTCCTGCTGCCTTAAGAGCCTGGCCAACTTCATAAGCCTTGTCAAGAACGCCTGCCTTCTTCTGCATAATAGGAATAACATCAACCTGAACAGGTGCAACCTTAGGTGGAAGCACAAGTCCTGAATCATCACCATGAGTCATGATAACAGCACCGATAAGTCTTGTTGTTGTTCCCCATGAAGTCTGGTGAACATATTTTTAACTTATTATCCTTATCTGTGTACTGGATACCAAATGCTTTCGCAAATCCATCACCAAAGTTATGGCTTGTACCTGACTGGAGGGCCTTACCATCATGCATAAAGTCGATAGTATACGTAGCCTCTGCACCTGCAAACTTCTCCTTATCAGTCTTACGTCCCTTAATTACAGGAATTGCAAGAACTTCCTCACAGAAGTCAGCGTAAAGGTTAAGCATCTGCTGTGTACGTGCCTCAGCCTCTTCTGCTGTAGCATGTGCTGTATGGCCTTCCTGCCATAAGAACTCTCTTGAACGAAGGAATGGTCTTGTCTCCTTTTCCCATCTTACAACTGAACACCACTGGTTATATACCTTTGGTAAATCTCTGTATGACTGTATCTCATCTTTATAGAAATCACAGAAAAGTGTCTCTGATGTAGGTCTTACACACATTCTTTCCTGAAGTGGATTAAGTCCGCCATAAGTTACCCATGCAACTTCTGGTGCAAATCCTTCTACATGATCCTTCTCAACCTCAAGAAGGCTCTGGAATGAACATTGGAAGATAAACATTCTCAACACCTGTTTCCTTGAATCTTCTGTCCATCTCATTCTTAATATTCTCCCAGATTGCATATCCAGCCGGCTTAAAATCATGCATCCCTTGACGCTTGAGTAAGACATAAGCTCTGCTCTTCTTACACACATCTGTGTACCACTGAGCGAAATCCTCTTTCATGGATGTAATCGCTTCTACTAATTTCTTATCTTCTGCCATAATAAACCTCTTTCTATGACATTACAGACCCGTTTCATACGGAGCCTGATGCGAATGCTGCTTCGCATTGTCCGCCTGCCATTGACGGCACCACTAGAGTTTATCATGTTCTAAAATGCTTTTCAAGTAAAGAACAAGTGCTTTTATTATACAATATGATATTGGTCCAAGAATAAATCCGACAACCCCATACACAAGTATCCCGATATATATAACCGCAAGCATTGTAAATGGTGCAATTCCCATTCTGTCACCCATACATTTTGACTCCATAATCTCCCTCACAAAATATGTGACAATATACAACACCACAAGAATCACCGCATTTTTCACATGTCCGAAAAGCAGGCTTCCCACAGCCCATGGTATCAGTACTGTTCCCGTACCAAATATCGGAAGTGCGTCAATAATCCCAGTCAGCACACCAAGAAGAATCGCATAAGGATTGCCTATCATTAAAAATGCTGTTGAACACACCACAATATTTATCGACATTATAATAAGCTGCACCCTGAAATATACATTTATCAAATTGCGAAGTCCCACATGCACCGCCCCGACTTCGTCCTTAAATATAGTGTTCTCCCGCCAGCTTCTGTACTTCTCAATTCCAGCCGCCGCATATATCGTTCCAATAAAGCACACCACAAGTCCAGCAACCGCCATAACGCACCATGTTATAACCGGAACAGAATGTTTTCTCATAATTGTAAAGAACATCTGCTGTCCGTCTCCATCTATAATTATCCCTTTACATTTTTCAAAAAATGCGTAACTGCAGCCTTCTTTCAACTTAATCCAGCCATCAATACGGCAGCATACAAGCTTAAACTGCCCATCAAGGCTGCTAATATTCTCATCAAAATTGGCTATGAAATCTTTAAGTTCGCGAAACGCCATATAACCTACATACAACAGCACTGAAAGAATAATAAGCGTCACCATTGTTACAACTATACTCGCGGCAAGCGTCTTTTTCTCCCTTAAAAGTTTCGCCAGCCCCACTATCGGCTTCTGAAGCAGCACCGCAAAACAGAATGCAAGCATGAACGGCCACACATAATAAAAAAGCACCTTGAATATAAAGAAAACCACCGCAATAATAACGGCACTGCCAAAAAGCAATGTCAGCCGCTTCCTGAAATCCCACACATTTTCACCCATATGCCACCTCACACCTGCTAATACTTATCGTTTAATTAGTGTGTGCGTGGCTGGGACATTTATTCGCCGAATGTTGTTGATTAATTATTAAAACGCATGTATTCTTAATAAAAACATTAAAAGGACACAACCATGCTTAATATAATACACGAAACTAAAGACATTATTATAGTGAATAAACCAGCCGGACAGCTATCCCGGGTGCGAAAGTTTGATTTAGATGTAAGCGAAGTTATGACTTACAACGCTTCACAGGGAAAGCCTGCATATGCAGCAATAATCAACCGCCTTGACCGGCCGGTTTCGGGACTTGTGCTTATTGCAAAGAATAAATCTGCAGCAGCAAAGTATTCCACACTAATGCAGAAGGAGGGCGGATTTAATAAACAATATGAAGCTTTAATATGTGGAAAACTATCCGAACCAAAAGGAACTTTTGTTGATTATTTAAAGAAAGATGGAAGAACGAACACATCAGCAGTTGTTCCATCCGACGACGCCGCTAATGATAAAGAAGCAAAGCTTTCAAAGCTTGAATATGAAGTGATATCTTATGATGAAGTTAAAGACATTACACATGTAAGAATACATCTGATTACCGGCAGACATCACCAGATAAGAGTACAGTTTGCAAGCCGCAGGCACCCGCTTGTTGGAGATTATAAATATGCCACTGCTGATTGCGGCATGGATAACGCCGTTAAAAGCAGTGGCATTTAAAGAAACCAGATTGCACTGTGCGCTGTTTCACTTACTGTCGATAATAAAACTTACAGTGTTGCGCCTGAGTTTTCGATTGGGTGACACGTTGTATTTTTATTTTTGGACTTTTATTCGTAATTCGTGGACGTACCGTCCAATATTTTGCTGATAAAGTCCAACCATTTACAGCCTGCGTCCAATAACCTACACAACAAGCTTTCTGTGCATACCTAGTAGGTTTCCTGCTTGTCATTCTAACACTCACGCCTTGCTAAAAACCCATGAAACACTTTTCTTATTATAATTTCGTAGGTTAATTAGCGCATAAACCACTGAAATAGCTACTTGAAACAAGAAAAAGACCTACGAAAGAATGTATCAACATCTTTTCGTAGGTCTTTTCATCTTCAATTTGTTTACATGCAATAAACACCCACTAATCTACATATCATTGGTCAATTAGTATGTTTTCAAAATCAGCATGTAATATGACATAGTCTATAAGTTTAGTCTTTTACATTTTAAATCTGTACCCTACTCCCCAGATTGTCTCAATATACTGAGGCTTGCTTGTATCAAGCTCAATCTTCTCTCTGATTTTCTTGATGTGGACAGTTACAGTTGCGATGTCACCGATTGAATCCATATCCCAGATTTCCTTGAAAAGTTCTTCCTTAGTGAAGACATGGTTAGGATTCTCTGCAAGGAACGTAAGAAGGTCGAATTCCTTTGTTGTAAATGGCTTCTCCTCACCATTAACAAATACTCTTCTTGCTGTCTTATCAATCTTTATTCCTCTGATTTCAATAATATTGTTATTGTTCTTAGAATTACTTACAAGTCTGTCATATCTTGCAAGATGTGCCTTTACTCTTGCAACAAGCTCACTAGGGCTGAATGGCTTGGTCATGTAATCATCCGCACCAACTCCAAGCCCTCTTATCTTATCAATATCTTCCTTCTTGGCAGATACCATGATAATAGGAATATCCTTAACTTCTCTTACCTGCTTGCATATCTCGAAACCATCAGTTCCGGGAAGCATAATATCAAGGATACACATATCAATATCCTCATGCAGTGCAGCCGCAAGGCCACTTGTTCCATCATTACATACCTCAACCTCATATCCGTTAAGTTCAAGGTAATCCTTCTCAATATCTGCAATACTCTCTTCATCTTCTACAATTAATATCTTGCTCATAGCCAGTCCCCTTTCGTGTAGTTTCATTATGCATTCTCAGGATTCTCTTCATCCTTTGCTTTAAGCAGATTAAGATGCATGGTCGTGCCTTCGCCCTCTACACTCTCTGCCCATATCTTTCCTTTGTGGTCCTCAACAATCTTCTTAACAATTGCAAGGCCTATACCACTTCCACCATGCTTGCTGTTTCTTGATTCATCAGTTCTATAGAAACGCTCAAATATTCTCTCAACATCTTTAGCTGCAATGCCAATACCGTTATCTGAGAATATTGCATGAATGTAGTCACCTTCATCGTACAGGTCAATCTTAATCTTTCCCTGTCGTCCCTCAGCCATATACTTAACCGAGTTACTTATAATATTATTAACAACCCTCTTTAGCTGCTCCGGATCAACATTCATATATGCCGGCTCAGTAAGATGGTCATTATATTCCAGTTCAATCTGGCTTGCCTCAAGCTCAGTGCCTATCTCTTCACAACAGTCTCCAAAATAGTCACTTACATTACATCTGACAAATGTATATGGAACCCTGTTAGTATCAAGCCTTGAATATATAGTAAGCTCATCAATCAGCTTGTCCATATCATTAACCTTGTTAGCAATAGTCTGGATATACTTAGCCTGCTTTTCAGGCGTGTTGGCAATTCCGTCACGCAAGCCTTCCACATATCCTTTAATAGCCGTAAGCGGTGTCTTTAAGTCATGTGAAATATTTCTGATAAGCTCCTTTTCCTCGGCATCAGACTTAATCTTATCCTCCGCACTCTGCTTAAGTACGACTCTCATCTCCTCAAAATCCCGGCATACATCTCCGATTTCATTATTAGATACCTTTGGCATCTCGAAATCCATATTGCCTTCTTTAATATTATCAGTTGCAAGCTTCAGCTTATTAAGTGGCTTAACAATAGAACTGTATATCCACAGAGTAAGTCCAAGACTTGTAATAATTAACACCATAATTATAACAAATATAACCTGCATTATAAATGTCTTAACCTGTGGAAGAATCTGTTTCAATGAAGTAACAATTGACACGCTGTAAAAATTATCTTCTGAATCCTTAAAATTAAGCTGTTTTATAAGACTCTGGTACTCTCCCCCCTTGTAAGTTCCAACATCAGAAACATTCTCTTCATCAGCAGAATAATCAGGAAGAATCTTTACAATTTCGCTGTCTGGTGCTTCTGTTGAATTATATATAATAATTCCATTCCTTCTTACAACAAGACAGGACATCTTAGATGACAGCTCTCCTGATAATTCATCAAGATATTCCTTATTAGTAAACTGCTCTGGCGAAGTATCAACCTCCGTCTTCATATCCTTATATATGCTGTCAGTAATCTTTCCAAAAAGTATTATAGGTGAATATACGCCAACGAGAATTGCCCCATCATCTACATTATATGTTCTCTCAATGCTTTCCTTCTGTACACAATACAGACCTCCCAGAGCAAGACCACTCAGAAGCACAGGAAGTATAACCATAATACAGAAAGAAATATACAACTTATTCTTTAGCTTCATAATTAACCCCTTTTCCTCTCAATACTACCATATACAGGGATATTTGTAACATTACAAATGTATTAATTTTATTAAATATAAATTAAAACAGCTGTAACGGAATATCCGCTACAGCCTGCAATTAACCTATCTTGAGCCTGAACTTCTGAAGTTCTCTCTCTGAATCAACTCTTTTAATAATTCCACCAAGGTTAGTAATCTTTCCTTCAAAATCCTCATAACCTCTCTGGATATACTCAATATCATCAATCTCTGATATACCATCTGCTGCGAGCGCAGCAATAACAAGTGCCGCACCAGCTCTTAAATCCGGAGCATTAAGCTGCACACCACAAAAACTTTTAACACCTTCAATATAGGCTGTGTTACCCTCAACCTTAATCTTGGCACCCATTCTTCCAAGCTCATCTACATATTTGAATCTGTTCTCAAATATGCTCTCAGTTACCATACTTGAACCTTCAGCAAGTGCAAGTACAACTGAAATCTGTGGCTGCATATCCGTTGGAAATCCAGGATATGGCAAAGTCTTAACATTAGTACTCCTAAGTGTACAGCCCTCTGCTATAACTCTTAAGCTGTCATCACCTTCCTCAATCCTGCATCCCATCTCAATTAACTTTGCAGATATTGATTCCATATGCTTAGGAATAATATCCTGAATAACAACATCACCATGTGTAGCTGCTGCTGCCATCATAAATGTTCCGGCCTCAATCTGATCCGGAATAATAGAATAAGTACATCCGTGAAGTCTCTTAACGCCTTTGATACGGATTACATCAGTTCCTGCACCTTTAATGTTAGCACCCATAGAATTAAGGAAATTCGCTACATCAACTATATGCGGTTCCTTAGCCGCATTTTCCAGAATAGTGTCTCCCTCTGCCATACATGAAGCCATCATAAGGTTAATTGTTGCACCAACTGTTACAACATCAAAATAAACATGAGCTCCTGTAAGCTTCTCTGCCTTTGCATGTACAACTCCACAATCTATATCAACATCCGCACCAAGTGCCTTAAAGCCCTTGATATGCTGGTCAATTGGACGGCTTCCGATATTGCATCCTCCTGGGAGTGCAACATGAGCCTCATTGTACTTACCAAGTAAAGCACCTAACAGATAGTAAGATGCTCTTATTTTTCTTATATAATCATATTCTACATTGGTATCACAGATTGAACCACCATTTATCTGAACGGAATTGTTATAAACATACTTAACCTTAGCACCAATTCCTTCTATAGCCTGAAGTAAAACTCTTGTGTCTCTAACATTAGGTACATTTTCAATTGTTACAGTATCATCTGTCATAATTGCTGCTGCAAGAATACCTAAAGCTGCATTCTTCGCACCACCAATGGAAACTTTTCCTCTGAGTGGCACTCCACCCTTGACAACATATTGTTCCATATAGCACCTCTAAACATAATAGTCACATCTTATAAAGTATATCACAGAACTTTGATTTGTAAAGATTTTCGTTGCAAATACATTTATAAAAATATGGCAAATTCACCCTTGTTATATTATATGCATTTAAAATACATTTATTTACATAATAAAGGCTGTCCTTAACAGGGCAGCCTATTCAATACTTATTAATTCTTATTAACGTAATTGAGCGGATTCACTACAGTTCCTCCAACCCATATTTCAAAATGAAGATGCGGGCCTGTACTGTAGCCTGTATTACCTGATGCGGCAATAGCCTGTCCCTGTGATACGCTCTGTCCAACGCTTACTTTCACTGAACTTAAGTGACCATATCTTGTCATAGTGCCATTACTATGTGTAATATCAACACAATATCCGTAATCGCCATACCATCCGGCTCTGGTAACCGTTCCTGCAGCGGCGGCTGTAACTGTTGTTCCCTGTGTTACAGACCAGTCAACACCCTTGTGGAAACTTCCCATCTATAACCAAATTCGGATGATAAGGTTCCTCCTGATATTGGTCTTAAATATGTTGAGGTGTTAGCGTTCCGACTGCAATAGTCTTAGGAACAGATTCCTTAATAATATCTTCCTTTACATATGTTCTTCCAGTCTCATTACCATTAGTATAAGTAACCTCTGCTATTACTGCTCTGTGTCCTACAGTGCCTTCAGATATAACAGTATTGGTTCCTCTGTAATTAGTGTTGTCATCCTCATAATCAGGCTCTGCTTCGTAATCCTCCTCATAACTCATCTGATAAGTTGTTATAACTGATATCTCTGATTTAGGAACTGTAACAACAATTGAATCCCCGGTGCAATTACACTGTCCTCTGTAAGATTAGAATTAAGCTCAAGAAGCTGTGACATTGTAAGTCCGTTATTCTGGGCAATAACTGATAATGTATCACCAGCTTCAACTGTATATACTGTCTTTTCTTCGTGTTCTTTAGTAATGCTCTCATAAGCGTCATTTACTGATGTTACAGTTGCATTATCCGTAGGAACTTCCACAACAACTACATCAACATCAAATCCAATTCCAGTAAGACCATCTCCATTAGCTACTGTCTCTCCGTCCTGTGAAATTGCTGTACCACTAATTGCAGAGGATACAATCTCTGCTGCTGTAGTTTCCGTAGCCTTTTCATTCACACTTATTCCATAAGTACCTGTCGCTGCATCAACCGTATTAAGTGATACTGTAAAAGCATTATTAGGATCATATTTGGCAATAAGCTTCTCAAATAAAGAAACAACTGCATCTTTTGATTCCAATGTAACAACGAAATCTCCAAGTCTTACTGTATAATACATATGGAAATCAACATCCATAACATTATCGAACATATAACTGTAAATAGCGCCTGACAACTGATTCACACTCATTCTCTGTGCAACTGCTTTATTCTCTTTGGCAATCTCTATATCAGGATCCATGTACACGATTTCTTCATACTGTGCACTTAATTCCTGTCTTGCTGAAGCAAGAGCAATAATAACCTCTTCTTCAGTGTTGGCTGCACCAACCTTCATGCCATTAATTGTTATACTATAATAATCAGCTTCCGTTTTTAATAACTTCTTTGATAAAATGGAATAGCAATAATACATACAAAACAGGCAACCGTCATTGTCTTAATGAGTGTTATTCTCATTCGTCTGCCATATCTTGACAAGCGTTCCATGAGTTCCTCCAAATACTATGTTAATATATAGTTATCTTCTTGTAATATATTTGTAACAATTTCGTAACAATTATACTAACACAGGATATTTGGTTTGTAAACCCTATTTTTTCTTTCTGGAAGATTTTGGCTTAGAAGGCTTCTGTACGGAATATCCGAACTTACCTATGAAATCACCAAGTCCATAATATCTTCCATGCGAATATGCAATAAGGTCTGCGTCTGACAAATGCAGTGTTCCCTTCTCATCTAACAGGCTTTCATCTACATTTACAGCCATAACCTCTGCTATAAACATATCGTGGCTTCCAAGCTCTAACACCTGCTTTACCTTACATTCGATATTAACAGGGCTTTCTGCAATTGCCGGAGCTTCAATCTTAACTGACGGTGCTGCTGTAAGATGCATATCTGCAAATTTGTCAACGTCCCTGCCAGATTTTACTCCACAATAATCAGTGGCTCTCGCAAGCTTTCTTGTTGTAAGATTAATAACGAATTCTCCTGTTTCCTTAATAATGTCATGGCTGTAGCGTTCTTTTCTTACAGATATCGAAACCATCGCCGGATCAGAGCATACAGTTCCTGCCCATGCAACCGTAATAATATTAGGCTTCTCTCCTTTTCTTGCACAGCTTACCATAACAGCAGGCACAGGATATAGCATATTGCCGGCTCTCCATGTCTGCTTCTTGATGTCCGATTTATTCAATCTATCATTCTTAGGTCTGCTGCTCATCTTTACTTTGTCGCTCTTCTTTATCTTCACTCATGCGTTAAGTGCCTCCTTAACATGATGGTATCCTTCCAGTATAATAGCCGCATGGTCTGCTGCCAGCCCATCGCCGTCAACAACCTTATATGTGCGGTTCTTAAGAATACCTTTCTATAGGTAACTTCCACCCTTGCACAGATATTAATATTCTTATCAGCATTGGACAGCCTGCACAGCCATTCTTCCTTAATAAGTGACTTATCCTCTGTCTTATTAACCAGTTCATCTGATATATCAAACCATCCGGCCTCTCTTGCATCATCACCAGCCTGAGCCTTCTGGCTGCCTTCATCTATCAATGCAACAAATGCTGTTGTAATAATCCTTGTTCTTGGTCACGGTCATAATCGCCATATGATTTAAGCTGTTCTGCTTCAATATCATGCAGACCAGTTTCCTCCTGAAGCTCTCTTAAAGCCGCATCATATAGATTCTCTTTAAACTCAACAAAGCCTCCCGGACACGCCCACAATCCAATACATGGATGATTTCCTCTTTTTATAAGAAGAATTCTCTTAACCTGTGAATCTTCCTTTGTAAATACAAGCGTATCCACAGTGTTGCATGGATTCTGATATTTATCAGGGTCGTATTTGTCAAGGAAAACAGCCAGACTATCACCAGCTTTATTAAGTTCTCCCGTTCCCACAAAACATTTATTCTGCTCTTCACTTAAATATTTCATCGTTTCTCTCCCTTACCTGCACCAAACCATTTAATTCTTGTATCCTTTGCTCCACAGAACTTCCTGTGTATGAAATCATCCAGCACCTCATTAAAGCTGCAGAATTTATCTACAAGTACAATAACAAATGTTTCTTTATATTTTGGTGGTGTAACTGTCAATGGAAACATATGCTTTGCAATCATGTCTCCCTCTTTTTCTGTTATATCAAAATACTTTCCTGCATTCTTAAGTGCCTTTGTAGGATGCTCAAAACCATGAAGTCTCTCACCCTTCCCAGGCGAATACTTGTGCCAGTCGTACAGAAACAGGTCATGTAAAAGTCCTGCTTTAGCTCCTGCCTTCTCATCAAGATGTAATTTCTTGCACACAAGATAATTATAATAAGAAACATGTACGCTGTGCCCGAAAAGGCTTGTACGTCCATGATGCGAATATTTCTTCATACTCTGTATCACATCATCTGAAAACAGCTTATTCATCCTGTTCTTATATTCCCTGCCAGACTCATTCTGCTTAATGTGTCCTAACTTATATCTATTACATATCCTGTCTATTGCATTAGAATATTCATCCCTCTTAATTCTCGACTTGTATACCGGTCTAATGCTTCTTCCTTTGTAAGAATTAATCTTAACTGACATATAGTTCTCCATTCCTGCCTGCCCACACAGGCACGCAAACTTGTGTATACGAAATTAAAAATACCCGGAAAGAATTATATCATAAATGCCTGTACATTTGCATAAATATAATTATTAATATATTCAACATTTAAGTTGTATGATTATAGAAATTGTGCTAAACTATGCACATAATTACTTGCATTTTTATGCAGAAATATGATTCGGAGGAGAATATAATATGGATGGTAATGTTATAGTTGGACAGTCAGGAGGACCTACTTCTGTTATCAACTCAAGTCTTGCTGGGGTATATAAGACAGCCATAGACAGAGGAGCTAAGAAAGTTTATGGTATGCTCCACGGTATTAAGGGACTTCTTGATGGTCAGTATGTTGACCTTTCAGAGAAGATTAACTCTACAATGGATATCGATTTATTAAAGAGAACACCTTCATCTTATCTTGGTTCATGCAGGTACAAGCTCCCTGAGATAAGCGAAGACAGAGAAACATTTGATAAGATTTTCAAGATTCTTGATGATCTTGATATCAAATATTTCTTCTATATTGGTGGTAACGACTCAATGGATACTATCAAGAAGTTATCTGATTACGCAATCGTTACCGGAAGCGATATTAAATTCATGGGTGTACCTAAGACTATTGATAATGACTTAGCTGTTACAGACCACACACCAGGATTTGGTTCTGCTGCCAAGTTTATCGCAGCTACTATGAAGGAAATCATCAGAGATGGTCTTGTATATGATTATCCTACAGTTACTATTGTAGAGATTATGGGACGTAACGCCGGATGGCTTACAGCCGCTTCTGCTCTTGCAAAGAGTGATGACTGCGAAGGTGTAGACCTTATCTACCTTCCAGAGAAAGTATTTGATATCGACCATTTCATGGCAAGAGTTAAAGAAATTGCAGCTAAGGGCCGTTCAATGGTTATCGCTGTTTCAGAAGGTATTAAGGTTGCTGACGGAAGATATGTATTCGAGCTTTCAGAGCATGTAGAATTCGTAGATGCATTTGGTCACAAGCAGCTTGCTGGTTCAGCTAAATTCCTTGCTAACAAGATTGGTGCTGAACTTGGCATCAAGACTCGTGCTATCGAACTTTCAACACTTCAGCGTTGTGCAGCTCATATGACAAGCCGTACAGATATCACAGAAGCATACAACGTTGGTGGTGCTGCTGTTAAGGCTGCATTTGAAGGCGAGACAGGTAAGGTTGTTGTTCTTAAGAGAGTTTCTGATGATCCATATATGTGCATCACAGAGACTAATGATGTTCACCAGATTGCTAACATCGAGAAGAAAGTTCCTCTTGAGTGGATTACAGATGATGACTTCGTAACAGACGACCTCATCCACTACATCAGACCACTTATCCAGGCTGAGCTTTCACCAATCATGGTAGACGGTCTTCCAAGACATCTTAATATTAATGCATAATAATAATCTTATTACATAATAAAAGCAGGTAGGATTTTCCTCACCTGCTTTTTGTTTCTGTCTCTACGCTGATATGCTCTTTCCAGTATACAACTGGTAATATCTGCCCTTCTCTTCCATGAGCTGGTCGTGCGTTCCACGCTCGATAATTCTTCCCTGTTCCATAACCATAATACAGTCTGCATTGCGGACTGTAGAAAGTCTGTGTGCAATAACAAATGATGTTCTTCCTGACATAAGCGCATCCATACCCTTCTGGACAAGTCGCTCTGTTCTTGTATCAATAGATGAAGTAGCTTCATCAAGAATAAGTACAGGTGGGTCTGCTACCGCTGCTCTTGCAATTGCAAGAAGCTGTCTCTGTCCCTGGCTTAAATTAGCACCTCCGCCATGAAGCACAGTATTATAGCCATCCGGAAGTCTCTTGATGAATCCATCAGCATTGGCAAGTCTTGCTGCTGCGATGCATTCCTCATCACTCGCCTCAAGCCTTCCGTATCTGATATTATCCATGATTGTACCCGTAAAGAGGTTAGTATCCTGAAGAACGATACCAAGGCTTCGTCTTAAATCATTTTTCTTAATATTGTTGATGTTAATTCCATCATATCTGATCTTACCATCCTGAATATCATAGAACCTGTTGATAAGATTAGTAATTGTAGTTTTTCCTGCTCCGGTACTTCCGACAAATGCAATCTTCTGTCCCGGTGTAGCATACATTTTAATATCGTGAAGTACCATTTTGTCCGGATTATAGCCAAAGTCAACTCCGTCAAATGTTACATCACCAGCAAGTCTTGTGTACTCTGCACTGTTACCATCCTTTGCAGGCTTCTTCCAAGCCCACATCTCAGTATTTTCTTTAGTCTCAATAAGCTCATTATTCTTGTTGTATCTTACATTTACAAGCTCAACGAATCCTTCGTCAACCTCCGGCTTCTCGTCACATAGCTCAAATACTCTTCCGGCACCAGCCATCGCCATAACGATACTGCTCACCTGCTGGCTTATCTGGGTTACAGGCTGTGTAAAGCTCTTATTTAAACTTAAGAAAGCAACAAGTGTACCAATAGTAAGTCCTGAAAAATCACTCAGAGCAAGAATACCACCAACTATTGCACATAATACATAGCTGATATTACCTATATTACCATTAACAGGCATTGTGATATTAGCAACCTTGTTAGCGTTATTGGCACTCTCACGAAGCCTGTTGTTAATCTCCTTAAACTGCTCAATACTCTTATCCTCGTGGCAGAACACCTTGACAACCTTCTGTCCTTCCATCATTTCCTCAATATAAGCATTAACCTTACCGATATCCTTCTGCTGCTCAACGAAATATTTTCCGGAAAGTGCACTCAGCTTAGAAGTTACATAAAGCATAATAACAACCATCACAACCGATACGATTGTAAGCGGAATATCAAGCACAATCATACTTACAAATGTAGATACAAGTGTAATGCATGAATTGATAACCTGAGGTATACTCTGACTTATAAGCTGTCTTAATGTGTCGATATCGTTAGTATATACTGACATGATATCGCCGTGTGCATGAGTATCAAAATACTTAATAGGAAGTGACTCCATATTAGTAAACAGTTCTAATCTCAACTTCTTTAAAGTTCCCTGACCAACATTTACCATAATTCTGTTGTAGCAATATGAACATAATACACCGACCATAAGAACTGCAGCGAGCTTGATAAGTGCGCCTGCAAGCGGTGCATAATCATGTACTGCTGACTGTGTCAGCGGAATAATATAACTGTCAATAAGCTTCTGGATAAACAGCGTTGCTATCAGTGTTGTAAGTGCTGAAACAAGAATGCACACAAGCACTGCTATACACGAAAACTTGTAATTCTTTAAAATATATCCAAGCAGCCTCTTCATAAGAGGAAGTGGATTTTCTTTATTCTTCTTATTCTTCATATCAATATTCTTATCCATATGCTGCCTCCTATTCTCCTGCCTCGTCAAAATCACCGCCGCCCTGTGTCTGGACCTCGTAGATTTCGCGGTAAACTTTATTGTTCTCAACAAGATTTTCATGAGTATCAAAACCACTCACACAGCCATTCTCAAGCACCAATATTCTGTCTGCGTCCTGAATACTTGAAATTCTCTGTGATACGATAATCTTGGTAGTTCCTGGTATCTTTGTTGCAAATGCTTTCTTAATCTTAGCGTCTGTGGCTGTATCAACAGCACTTGTTGAATCATCAAGAATAAGAACCTTCGGGTGCTTAAGCAGTGCTCTTGCGATACAAAGTCTCTGTCTCTGACCACCGGAAACATTGCTTCCCCCCTGCTCAATCCATGTATTGTATTTATCAGGCATTCTCTCGATAAATTCATCTGCACAGGCCTGACGGCAGGCTTCTATGCAATCCTCCTCAGACGCATTTTCATCGCCCCATCTCAAATTATCAAGAATAGTTCCTGAGAAAAGCACATTTTTCTGAAGAACAACTGAAACCTCATTACGAAGAGTTTCAAGGTCGTAGTCTCTTACATCAATTCCGCCTACGCATACAGAACCATCCTTAACATCATACAGACGGCTTATCAGATTAACGAAGCTTGACTTTCCACAGCCCGTTCCGCCTATAATACCGATTGTTTCGCCCGCATTTATATGGATATCTATGTCTTCAAGAGCATCCTTGTCGCTGTCTTTCTTGTATGTGAAGTTCACATGGTTGAAATCAATTCTTCCGTCAGGTACTTCCATAACCGGATTCTCCGGATTAGTAATATCAGCCTTCTCATTAAGAACCTCAGCAATTCGTCTTGCACTCGCCACACTCATCGAAACCATAACAAATATCATAGAAAGCATCATAAGTGACATCATCATGCTCATTACATAGCAAAACATTGATGTCAGGTTACCCGTTGTCATAGTTCCATCAGTAATAAAATGTGCTGCAAACCATGAAAGTGCAATAATACTTCCGTATATAACAAACATCATAATAGGATTGTTGAATGCAAGCCATGATTCCGCCTTAACAAATATTTTGTAAAGATTCCCGGCAGCCTTACTGAATTTCTTATTCTCATGGTCTTCTCTTACAAATGCTTTGACAACTCTGATTCCTGTGACATTCTCCTGAACACTCGCATTTAAATCATCATATTTAGCAAAACCTTCTGTGAATATTGGAGTAACCTTATATATAATAAAGAAAAGTACAAATCCAAGAAGAATAAGCGCACCTAAGAATATAAAACTTAATGTAGGATTGATAATAAAGCACATAACCATACTGCATATCATCATAAGTGGTGCTCTTACCGCAATTCTAAGAATCATCTGATATGCATTCTGCACATTTGTAACATCAGTAGTCATACGGGTAATAAGACCTGCTGTGCTGTATTTGTCTATATTAGAGAATGCGAAATTCTGGATATTCGAATAGATTCCCTCTCTTAAATTACATGCAAAGCCGGTAGAGGCCAAAGCCGAATATTTTCCTGCCTGAATTCCAGCAAACAGACTTATAAATGCAAGCACAAGCATAAGTCCACCGTACATCAACACCTTGCTCATGTCTCCCGCCTGAATACCCTTATCGATAATACTTGCCGTAACAAACGGAATAAGTATTTCCATAAGCACTTCAACAATTATATATATTGGCGTCTTTATCGAGACTTTTTTATACTCACCAATATATGCTGATAAAGTTTTTAACATTTCTTACACTTCCTTTCACAGTTATTCACATCATCGTATACTTTTGTAACAGACGGTGTAATTCTTCTTTTCGTCAGCAGAAAGCGATGAAAAAACCATTTTTCTTTGTCATGCATTGCCTTACCTGCATGAACGCACATGGTTCTGCCCTTGTCTGTTATTCTCACATGCTTGACTCTTTTATCCGAAGGGTCATAGAAGCTTTCTATCATTCCCTTCTTTTCAAGCCTCGCTGCTGTTCCCGCTATTGTCGCCTGGGCTACGCCAAAGTGCTTCTCAAGCTCCTTAAGCGTAATACATTCATCTTTAGTTTCATTAATCATCATAAGCATCTTAACCTGTGAAGATGTCATGTCATCTGCTCTTAACTCCTCATTGGAACATCTTCCAAGAATATCATTAAGACGCTTTATAAGCTCTCCACAATGGAGTGACTCCCGCTGCATATCTGCTCCCTTCGTAACAAAACGGCATCCTAACCTGCCATTCTTTTAATAAAATTCTTAAGTAGCTTTGATATATTACAAAAATGACAGCACGCTGTCAATAGCGTGCTGTCATTTTTATTTTTATTTAATATTTAATGTTATCTGTAATAAGCAGGCTTCAGATGAACCGGCACCCCATCTGAATACTCCGCAATATTAGTTCCCTGAATAAGTGGTCTTACATACTTAATATACTCATCAGAAATATCTGTTCCATCTGCGGTTATCCATTCTGCTGGGAACTTCTTTTCCTTATTGCATATATCGTTCACATCTGCAAGTCCGTAATTAATCTCATATCCGTTAGTATCATCTCTTACAAACGTAATCATTTTTCCAGTTTCACCGTCAAGAGCTGCTACAACCGCTGCCTTTCCTGCTTTTTCGGCTTCATCAATATCTGTTGCTGAAGCAAGAAGTGATGAACATCTCTGTGGAAGATTAAGCTCAATACTTCTGCATTTGATTCCAAATTCTGCTTTAACATAATTTTCAAGATACTTTCCACAGCCTGTAAGCATCTTATGTCCAAAACCATCAACCGATGCTGCATCTGCATATTCACATATGAATCTGCCGTCTTTGTCCGCAATTCCTTCTGATACGCACACAACAACTGCAGTTTCCTGTTCAAGTGCCGCCTTAAGTGACTTCTTGAATTCTTCCATATCAAATGCATGCTCTGGCATATATATAAGATAAGGATTTCTGCTATACTCTGTTCTAGCAAGTACTGATGCCGCTGTAACCCAGCCTGCATGCCTTCCCATAAGTTCAACAATTGTCACAGACGGATGTGCATAACATGTTGCGTCAAGTATAATTTCTTTTAATGTTGAAGCAACATATTTTGCAGTTGAACCATACCCTGGAGTATGATCTGTCATTACAAGATCATTATCAATTGTCTTAGGTACACCTATAAATCTTATGTCCGATTTCTTCAATAATGCCACTCTTGATAATTTTGACACTGTATCCATTGAATCATTGCCACCAATATAGAACACATATCCAATGTTCATCTGTGCAAATGTATCAAACAATTTATCATACACCTTATCCCCTAAATCTTCTGGAAGCATATACCTGCAGCTTCCAAGAAAAGAAGCCGGTGTTATCTTTAATCTATCAATTGGCTCATTATCTGCCACTTCAGAAAGATTAATGAAATTGCCTGCCAGAAATCCCTCAATTCCATGCACCATGCCATACACAGTGCCAATCTTTTCCTTATTTCTAAGTCCTTCCTCAATCACTCCATATAATGATGAATTAATAACCGCTGTCGGTCCGCCTGACTGACCTACCAGAATATTCTTTAACATACTCATGCCTCCTACATTATTGCTGTTGCTGTTGCTGTTGCTGCTGTTGCTGTTGCTGTTGCTGTTGCTGTTGCTGTTGCTGTTGCTGTTGCTGTTGCTGTTGCTGTTGCTGTTGCTGTTGCTTAGATTGTATCACCTGTCGATTATTGATTGCAACATGATACCTATCGGTAGTCGCATTTTTAATTTCCTTATAGGAACATTTCAGCCATTTTCTATCATTTAAGCTGTCTACACAGCAAAATGTTCCTATAAATTCTGTTTTTAAGTCATTTTATAGGTCTTTTTCTGCATTTTCACAACATTTTTTCAAAATACACCTATTTTTCTCAAATTCTACCTATAAAGTTAACTTATTTTTAAATTTTATAGGAAACGGCGTCTAAATCGGCAGACAGAAGATAAAACTCATATAATAATAATGTTTCTTAACAAGTTGACACATCCCCCCTAAGCGTATAATATTCAGTTATTCACATAAGGCGCTTAAAAACAGCGCAGGAATGGAGTTTAATATGAGATTCGTAATACAGCGTGTTAATCATGCAAATGTTAAGATAGATGGCGAAGTTGTTGGAAATATCGGACATGGTCTTCTGATTCTTTTCGGGGCTGGTCAGGACGATACAGAAGAAATGCTTTCAAAATATGTAGACAAGATATGCAAAATGCGTATTTTTGAAGACGAGAATGGAAAAACCAATCTGTCACTGGCAGATGTCGGTGGCGAGCTGCTTATTGTAAGCCAGTTTACACTTTATGCGGACTGCCGCAAAGGCAACCGTCCAAGCTTTACCAATGCCGGCGCGCCTGATATGGCTAACGCCCTTTATGAGAAATTTGTGGCAATGTGCCGTGAACGTGTTCCTAAAGTTGAAACCGGCAGATTCGGTGCTGATATGAAGGTCAGCCTTGAAAACGACGGACCATTCACAATACTGATAGATAGTGAGGATTTCTGATATGTTTAGAATGTGGTGTAAGCTCTTTGACGACAGAGGGCATCTTATCAAAGACACTGTAATTAAAAATGCGGATTCTGATTTAAACAGAACCCGCAAAATATTTGCTGCTATTCATGACGCATGCTATGAATTCGACCTTGCCGAACCAATCTGGCTTGATTCCAATGTTTCAGAATTACAGCGCCACTCGAAAGTACGCTTCACTAAAGATAACTTTGTTGAAGATATCGAATTTGCTTATATGGAAATTGAGGTTATTGAGGAAGATTAGAACAGGAGGGCTTATAACTGCCCTCCCGCTCTATTTGGTCTTAACTCTGACCTTCTTTCCTGAAAATGCAATTCCAAATTTCAGGATATCATTAATTCCTTCCTGCTTCATCTCAGAATCATATCTCATATTATCAATCTGAGTCAGTGCCTCGTCTGCAAATATATCAAGTGAATCTGCACTCAATCCATTCTTCCATTTTAATTCCAATATAATTCCCGGATACCTGTTTTCTCTTGGAATAAGGCTGATATCATATCTTCCATCGCCTGATTCCCTATTGGATTTAATCTTATACTGGTTATCCATCAATGCAATCAGACCAAGCATTAAACCATGATAAAAGCCCTCTGCTCCTCCATCATAAAACTTATGGATTTATCCATGTATTCGGATATTGCAGCCTGCAATTTTTATAATCATTTGCATAAAGACTCTCTGCAATCTTGTTAGCAGTAGTTCTTGTGATAGCACCTATCTGCAGCAAATGTGACAAGATTTCATTCTTGTAAACCGCTGCAATTTCCTGTTAGGAATGGAAACTTCGCACAGATATGAACCATCTGCCTGCAATTCTTTTCTCGGTGTTTTCAAATATCCTGCCACTAACAACAGACTATATATATTAGCGGATCTTCTGCAATTGACCTGTATACAACATTCTGATCAATTCTGGCAATAACAAGCTCTCCTGTAAAAGTGCATAAAGTCTCTCCGTTATGTCATCAGTAGCAATTCAAGTACATCTTCAAGAATCTCATTTTTCCTGTATTAACCCAATATGCCTGTGGAATACCGCCTTTAGAAATATAATTGATAACCGACCACGGATTGTATATTTCCTCGTTACCAAATAAATATCCATCATACCATTCCTTCAGTTCATCTTCCTTATCTGACATGCCATAATATTCAAGCATTGCCTTTACTTCATCACCTGTAAATCCAAAGAAGCTGTCATACTCTTCATCCATAACCGAATTAACTGTCAGATTATTAAGTCCACTAAATATACTTTCCTGTGCAATACGAAGAATTCCTGTAAGAAATCCATATGAAAGATTCCTGTTATCTTTAAATGCTCCAGAAAAGAAATTTCTCATAAATCCTATAATCTCATCATAAAATCTTTTGAATATCCTTCCTGTATAGGCGTATCGTATTCATCAATTATAATAATCGGTGCTTTGCCATAATGAACAGCCAGCATTTTGACAAACGCTCAAGTGCAGAAGTAAGCTCAACTTCATTGGCTGTGCCATTAAGAAGCTTTAAAAATATTCCTTTTCATATTCTGACAGCTTATCACTGTTAAGCAATTCCTGATGTCTTCCAAATTCTTCCTGCAAAGTCCACGAATCTTATCAATAGTTGCCTTCCATGTATCAAATTTAACATCTTTAAATGTGAGAAAATCACCGGTACTTGCCCTGATGTGAACGATATTCCTCACCACACTGCCAGATTGCCTGATTTTTAAAATATTTGCTTGTATCCTCATCAGATATCTCAAAGAAAACCCTTAACATATCCATATTCAGGGTCTTTCCAAATCTTCTAGGTCTTGTAAACAATGATACCAATGGCTTCTGGTCAAGAAATTCCTTGATTAATAATGTCTTATCTACATAATAATATTCTGACTGTGCACGCACATAATCTGATATCCCAATAGGAAGTGCCTTCAAGCCCTTTCCCCAGATTTCTTTACATACTTTCCCGTTGAAACCCTTTTATCAGCAGGTTTTGCTGCATCATCAGGAATTCTCCATGTTCCATTCTCCTTAACAGCCCCAGCTACTTTTCCTTTTTACACATATCATTCACAGCTCTTGAAGAAATTCCCCATTCTGCAGCTTTTTCTTTACAACTTTTCATCTGAACCTCCTCTGTCACTCCCACCGTCAACAATATATCTTACGCAAATTATAGCATTTTATGCGAAGAATATCAACTTTCATCCGCAATATATCAATTTTAGTGCGAAGAATATCAATCTTATTTGATATATTGCGTTTTAAAAAAGCATTCTTCTTTTTAACATCTAATTATAGTGAAAATGCGGACTCAACCGGAATCCGCATTTTTATGTCCCCATAATAAATCATACATTCAATCAGCACAACCACTCCATCATTCCACCTTGCAATCCTGCCATTATATATTTCATCAGCTTCCTGCTGTGAAACAAGCGACTGACCGCGGTTTGCTGCCCTTTCCGCTGACTCTTCAGAAGCATAATAATCAATCTTGCATTCATCTACAACATTTTTCGTGCCTGAAGAAATCATAAACCGTGAACCTTTCAAGTCCATCCCCTGCCATACGCCTTTTATTCCGTCCATAATATAATAATTACCATTTTCTGAAACTATCGAAACAAATCCATTTTGTGAGTGGCTGTTTCAACCTCTTTTGTATACAAAATCTGACCTGTAATGCCATCTTTGACTGTCACTGTAACATATTTTCTTGTATCCTTAAGTGCCTCATCGACATTGTTGATATCAGCAGCATATCCGTATACCTCCATCGATACAACATCATCAACACCATCATGTGTCAGGTCATATTTGTATTCCGTGACGAGGTAATTCTGCATTTTATTATTGTCCTTTTGAGTATCAGTCTCAATTCCGCTTTCCGGCAATTTACTACTGCCTTTAACGCTTCCGCCTCCAAATGCCAGAACAGTAACAGCCACAACAATTATCACCAGTACAAATGCTGCACTTTTGTATGTTTTCCTGCTGCCAGCAATTCTTTCAATCCGCTTCTTAAGTTCGCGATAACCAGAGGACGCTCCTGATAAAAGATATATATCCGATAATCTGCCGGAATGTCTGGCGGCAGCATTTAACAGCACCTCACCATATTTCTGTCTCTCGCTCGCACTGCGATTTCTTATAACCGCTTCATCACAGAACAACTCACAGTCCTCTTTGTGAAAATGTGCTGCCACCCACACAAGCGGATTAAACCAGTATATACATACACACAACATTCTCACTAACGCCCACCAGTTGTCTCTGTGTCTGTAGTGAGTCAGCTCATGGCTTATAATAAATTCATTATACCCTGCATTATCATTAACATAAACAGCCGGATGAACTACACCATACAGGCATGCTGAATTCACAGCATCAGTATTATAAATGTTAATTCTACCTCTTTTGCCTGCTAACTTTCTTGTTGACATAAGTCTGCCTGTAAATATGAGATTGCTCACAATTACAACAGCAAACATAACTACCATACCAGTCAGCCATATAATTCGGATATAATTTACAAGTTGCATATTCTTATCTGACTGCTCATGACTTGCTGACTGTGCATTGCCATCTGACATCACGCTGCTTCCTATCTGTATATTACCATCCGCCTGTGCATTATTTGCTGCCTGCAGATTACTGTCCGACTGTGCACCGCTTCCTGCCTGCGAATCATCACCAATCTGTGAATCCGATACACTGTCCGATTTTTCCTGTACTTCGGTTGTTATGTCTCTGCCTTGAAGATTCATTACATTTTCAGTCAGATAATCAGTTACATTTACAACATTTCCAAATAACTGCACTGGTATAAGAAGCCGAATAGCAACTAACGCCCACAGTACACAGATTGCTCCACTTTTCACTCTGCTTTCAAAAGTTTTCGCAAAAGTATTATAACAACAATCATTATACTTGATGTAATAATCACATTAATCAGCTTTCTCACCTGCCTTCTTCAATATAGCCTGCAACTCACTAATTTCATCTTTGCTAAGTTCATCAGACCTGACAAGCGCACTCATCATCATGTTAACCGAGCCCTTAAACACTCTGTCAATCAGACTCTTTGTCTCTGACAATGCCACATCCTCTTTCCTTACTAACGGATAATATTCCCTTGCCCTGCCGCCTTCATGGTAGGCAGCCAGTCCTTTGTCTACCATTCTTCCAAGCATTGTAACAACCGTACTTTTGCTCCAGCCAGTCTCCTCTTCAAGTATATGATACAACTGCATCATAGTATATGGCTGTTCCCATAGCTTCTCCATAATTGTCCATTCACTGTTATTTAAAGTCATCTCTGTCTCTCCTGTCGTTCTACATCTGTCAACCTAAAGATATCACTTTGTTTTACAAACGTCAACCTCTTTATTTTAAAAACGGACTCTGGCAATAACCAGAATCCGCACAGTCCCATATTCATTATAAAATATATATTAAACAATAACATTTCGCTCTTCCCCGTCCATATATGCCCTGATATTAAGATATATCTCGTCCATCAGGCGGGTTCTCGCCTCGTATGTCGCCCATGCAACATGAGGGGTAACGATAAGCTTGTTGCTGTCCTTAATTGTAAGAAGAGGATTGTCCTTAGCAACCGGCTCAGTAGTTATTACATCAAGTCCTGCTGCCGCAATCACGCCTTCGTTAAGCGCTTTTACAAGGTCTGCGTCATTAACAATCGGGCCACGTCCAAGATTCAGAAGAACTGCGCTGCTCTTCATCTTCTTAAATGTCTCATAATTAAACAGATTTTCTGTATATTTATTAAGCGGTGCATGAATTGACACGATGTCCGATTTCTTCAAAAATTCATCAAACTCATATCTTTCGTATGGCACATCATAGCTGTGACCACTTGCTGAATAGTATATTACATTACAGCCAAAGTCTGCCGCAATCTTGGCAACGCCTCTTCCTATATTGCCAAGTCCTACAATTCCCCATGTCTTTCCTGCCAGTTCGTGAAACACATTTGCAAAATGTGAGAAGCAAGGCCACTCGGCATACTCACCGCTCTTTACGAAGTCATCATAATATCTCATCTTCTCGACAAGATAGAATGCAAGTGCAAATGTGTGCTGTATAACTGACTGTGTTGAATATCCGGCAACATTGGCGACTCTTATTCCATGCGCTTTGGCATATTCTATATCAATATTGTTGTAGCCTGTAGCTGCCTCTGCCACCATCTTAAGATTAGGCGCGGCTGCCATGCACTCTGCGTTCATGTTAGTTTTATTAATAATAACGACATCAGGATTATGCTCTTTCATTCTTGCAACAGCTTCCTCATAAGAACTTAAGCTGTATGTCACAACCTCGCCAAGCCTGTTAAACTGCTCAAGCGAAATATCATCCCCGTATGTCATAGTTTCCAACATAAGTATCTTCATAATAATCCTCCGTTTCTGCACATTTTTGCATAATTATCGTACATTTTTAATAATTTCCCTGTACTGTTTATTTAGTTTCACAAGCTCCCTGTCTACATTTTTTAGTAAAAAAAGTCGTCCTGCGCCTTTCATTTTCTTAAATGGTTTTACAGTCAGCCTGCTATGTATATTGACATTTCCGCTGTCATCATCTGCATAATTTCTGATTGCTATTAATACAGTCTGCATACAAACCTCCCAAAAGACATTGAATACTACCGCATTATACAACTTAATTAAAGCAGATATTGTCGAACCACCGTCTGATTAAATATTTGCAACAAGTTCCTTCATAACTTTGACATTGTTAGCAATTGCGAGCTTTTCAAATGCAGGGTAATCCATTGTTGCACTGTCATCAGCCTTATCTGATATAGTTCTTAATATTACAAATGGAACTTTATTAAGGTAAGAAACCTGTGCTATCGCTGCTCCCTCCATCTCTGTACAGAAGCCATCGAAATTGCTGCTGATTCTCTCCTTAACAGCCTTGTCTGATATGAACTGGTCGCCGCTTACAACTCTGCCGACATGAACTCCGATTTCCGGAACTGCATTTTTACAAGCCTCGCCAGCAAGTTTAATAAGTCTTTCGTCTGCTGCAAATGAAAGTGTATCCATTCTTGGAATCTGTCCTAAAGGATATCCAAATCCTGTCGCATCCATGTCATGATGAAGAACATCTGATGAAATAACAACATCTGCAATATCAATCTCTGCCTTAAGTGAACCAGCGATTCCTGTATTAATAATGTAGTCTGCTTTGAAGTCATCGACAAGAATCTGTGTGCATGCCGCTGCATTAACCTTACCGATTCCGCTTCTTACAATAACAACATCTTTCCCGGCAAGCTTTCCTGCTTTAAATGTCATGCATGCCTTAGTTTCCTCGCGGGTAATCTCCATTACCTCAACAAGCTGTTCTACTTCTTCGTCCATTGCACCAATAATACCTATCATAAATCCTCCTTATATATCCATTTCTAACTGCATACATTATAATTGAACATTTGCAATAAAACAACTTATGCTTTTTCATATCATGTAAAGTGTTATACTGTTATTAGGTATATGTACTAACATTGTGAGAAATTGACAGATTATCGCATAGCACGCTAAGTGTCGGCGACTCCAAAGCACTCTGCGCTAATCTGTCAATTTCTCACAACAATACATATACCAAATAACTAATAATGCAAGAAAGATAAGTAAGGAGATTTTTATGAAATTTAAGACTTCAGGCGTATGTTCACGCGCGATAGATTTTGATGTTGTTGATGGAAAGGTTGTTAATGTGCATTTCACTGGCGGATGTGCCGGCAATACTCAGGGCGTTGCTGCTCTTATCGAGGGCATGGACATTGACGAAGCTATCAAAAGAATGGACGGTATCAAATGTGGCTATAAGGACACGTCATGTCCTGACCAGCTTGCTAAAGCCTTAAAGGAATATAAGAAAAATAATGAATAGTGTCGCGCGATTTAAAAGAGTTTATGTCGAGATAACAAGCAGCTGCAACCTGCACTGTTCTTTCTGTCAGGAAACTCTGAGAAAACCACATTTTATGAGTGTGGACGAATTCCGCACAGTGATTGAAAGAATCGGACATTATACTAATTACATTTATCTTCATGTTAAAGGTGAGCCGCTTCTGCATCCACAGCTTGGTGAAATTCTTAAGATATGTCAGGACGCTGATATGACAGTAAATCTTACTACCAATGCCACTCTTATTAAAGAGAAGCTTCCTGTTTTACTGGAGTATCCTGTGCATCAAATTAATGTGTCGCTTCACAGCGCTGACGATAACGACTGCATTGACATGGATTCTTATATTCATAATCTTTTTGAATCCTGCGAAACGCTTCTTGATAAGACTGACACTGAGATTTCACTAAGACTCTGGAATACTAAGAAAGAGCCATTTCTGTTTGGTGAGAAGAACTGCACAATCAAGAGACATCTTTATATTAATGTTCAGTCTCCGTTTGAATGGCCTGATGTGAACAGCACTTATTGCGATGAGCGCGGATTCTGTCAGGGACTCCGCCAGCATATGGCTATTCTGTGTGACGGCACTGTCGTTCCGTGCTGTCTTGACGGTAATGGAGTGATGGCTCTTGGCAATATTCTTGATTCAACACTTGAGGAAATCCTTTCAAGCCCACGAAGCGTTGCATTTATGGAAGGATTCAAGAAAAAGACTGCGGTCGAACCGCTCTGCATGCATTGCAGCTTTAAGGAAAGATTTGCTCATAAAATGTAATGATACATTTGAACAAATCGGACATTTTATTATATTTTCAGGAGAATGACCTATGAAAAAAATAGTACTTACCGGTGGTGGTACTGCCGGACATGTAACACCTAATATTGCCCTGCTTCCAAGCCTTAAGGAAGCCGGCTACGAGGTTTTCTATATCGGCTCTTATACCGGTATTGAAAAAACTCTTATTGAAGATCTTGGAATTCCTTATTATGGTATTTCATCCGGCAAATTAAGAAGATACAGAAGTCTTAAGAATCTGTCTGATCCATTCCGTGTGCTTCATGGACTTTTTCAGGCTAAGAGACTTATGAAAAAAATCAAACCTGATATCGTATTTTCTAAGGGAGGCTTCGTGTCTGTACCTGTTGTTCTTGCCGCTGGAAGCCGTCATATTCCAGTGATTATCCACGAATCCGATATGACACCAGGACTTGCCAACAAGATTGCTATGAGAAAAGCAACTAAAATATGCTGCAATTTCCCAGAAACTCTCAAGTATCTTCCTGAAGGAAAAGCAGTTCTTACAGGTTCTCCTATCAGACAGGAGCTTTTGCTTGGCAACAAAGCTGCCGGACTTGACCTTTGCAACTTCACAACTGACAAACCTATTATTCTTGTTGTCGGCGGAAGTACTGGTGCTGTCCATGTAAATGAGGCTGTAAGAAGCATTTTACCTGAGCTTCTTAAGGATTTTCAGGTTGTTCACCTGTGTGGAAAAGGCAAGATGGACGAATCACTCAATGGAACTCCCGGCTATGTCCAGTTCGAGTACATAAGCGAGCAGATGCGCGACCTTTTCGCAATCAGTTCTATCGTTATCTCGCGTGCAGGTGCTAATGCGATATGTGAACTGCTTGCTCTCAAGAAGCCTAATCTTCTGATTCCGCTTTCTGCTAATGCAAGCCGCGGCGACCAGATTCTTAATGCCAATTCTTTCAAGGAACATGGTTATTCCATGGTTCTTACGGAGGAAGATATGAATAAGGATACCTTACTTGCCGCAGTCCGCAAGCTTTATGCTGACAGACACCAGTACATCATTAATATGGAAAAAAGTGAGCAGCAGGATTCTATTGACAAAATTATGAATTTAATTAAAGATAATAGTAAATAATAATCCGGAGGTGATTTTATGGGCGCTGTTAAACATAGCCGTCAGCGTGACGCTATCAAAACATTTCTTATGTCACGCAAAGACCACCCAACTGCCGATGTTGTATACACATTTGTCAAAAATGATTTTCCAAGCATAAGTCTTGGAACAGTTTATAGAAACCTTTCCTTTCTTGTGGAGCATGGCGAAGCCGTTACTGTTCCATGTGAGGACGGTTTCGTTCATTACGATGCCAATACGAAGCCGCATCTGCATTTTCAGTGCAGAAGATGCAAATGTTTAATTGATATTACCAATCCATCAGACAATGAAATCCTTGAAAACCTCGGAGCTAATGTTTCATCACATTTTCCGGGCAAAATCGAGGCTGGTTCAGTCTGCTTCTATGGATTGTGTGAAAAATGTGCTTCGGAAAATTAACGTTTTTACAAGTCAGCAAAATAAAAAACAGTAATCATTCCTATTTTTATTGACAAGCTGATTTATTTCTGTTATATTCTAGTTACGAACTGATGAAACATTTTCAGAAGTTCCGATAAGTAGAGTTCAGGCTCATGCCTGTTATGTTTATAAACGAAAGGAGATTATTATTATGAAGTATGTATGTACAGTTTGTGGTTATGTTTACGAAGGAGAATCTCTTCCAGCAGATTTCGTCTGTCCAGTATGTAAGGCACCAGCAAGCAAGTTCGCTGCACAGACAGGAGAAAGAGAATGGGCTGCTGAGCACGTTGTTGGCGTAGCTAAGGGCGTAAGCGAGGATATCGTTGCTGATTTAAGAGCAAACTTCGAAGGAGAATGTTCTGAGGTAGGAATGTACCTTGCAATGGCAAGAGTTGCTCACAGAGAAGGATATCCGGAAATCGGACTTTACTATGAGAAGGCTGCCTGGGAAGAAGCAGAGCATGCTTCAAAATTCGCTGAACTTCTTGGTGAAGTTGTAACAGACAGCACAAAGAAGAATCTTGAGATGAGAGTTGAAGCTGAGAACGGCGCAACAGCAGGTAAGACTGACCTTGCTAAGAGAGCTAAGGCTGCTAACCTTGACGCAATCCATGATACAGTTCATGAGATGGCTAGAGATGAGGCTAGACATGGTAAGGCATTCGAGGGACTTCTTAAGAGATACTTTGGTTAATTGTAAAACCAATAGAATCGGATAATATAAGGATTTTTAGAGGAATAAGTTTTTGGACTTATTCCTCTTTTTAATTTCTCCTTTTCCTTGAATTCGACAACCTTAAATAGTATAATTTTGTTATAATTTATTGTGTAATTAAATATTTGTAGAGAAGGAGATATGGATTATGGTTTCATGGAACAATTTAGACACACTTTCATCTTACAAGGAGTTAGCAGATGTTAAGCCAGCCTGTCTTACAGAGGTTATGTCTGGTGATAATGGTGCAGAACGCGTTAAGAATTACAGCGTACCTATGGCTGCCGGACTTTCATATAACTACGCATCTAAGCAGGTTAATGAAAATGTGCTTGCTGCACTTGAAAAGCTCGCTGATGAGGCTCAGCTTGCAGACAAGTTTAAGGCTTTATATAACGGAGAAGTTGTTAACACTGGTGAGAAGAGACTTGTTCTCCATCATATGACAAGAGGACAGTTAGGTGACGCAGTTGAAGCTGATGGCGTTGATAAGAGAACATTTTACAAGACACAGCAGGAAAGAATTGCAGAATTTGCTAACAAGGTACATAACGGTGAGATTACTAATGCAGCCGGTGAGAAGTTCACTACTGTTGTTCAGATTGGTATTGGCGGAAGCGACCTCGGTCCTCGTGCAATGTACATAGCACTTGAGAACTGGGCTAAGAAGAACAATGCATTTAAGATGGAAGCTAAGTTCATAAGCAATGTTGATCCAGATGATGCTGCCGCAGTGCTTGCTTCTACTGATGTTGCACATTCTATATTCGTACTTGTTTCTAAGTCAGGAACAACTCTTGAGACTCTTACTAATGAATCATTTGTTAAGGATGCATTAAAGAAGGCAGGACTTGATCCTTCTAAGCACATGATTGCTGTAACAAGCGAGACTTCACCACTTGCCAAGAGTGATGATTATTTAGACGCATTTTTCATGGATGATTATATCGGAGGTCGTTTCTCTTCTACTTCATCAGTTGGCGGTGCAGTATTATCACTTGCTTTCGGACCTGAAGTATTTGCAGAATTCCTTGATGGTGCTGCAGAGGAGGACAAGTTATCAGCTAATCCTGATATGCGCAAGAACCCTGAGATGTTAGATGCCCTTATCGGTGTATACGAAAGAAATGTATTAGGTTATCCTTGTACAGCCGTTCTTCCATATTCACAGGCTTTAAGCCGTTTTCCTGCTCATCTTCAGCAGCTTGATATGGAATCTAACGGTAAGTCAGTAAACAGATTTGGTGAGCCAGTTACTTATCCTACAGGACCAGTTATCTTTGGTGAACCGGGAACTAACGGTCAGCATTCATTCTACCAGCTTCTTCATCAGGGAACTGACATTGTGCCATTACAGTTCATCGGATTTAAGAACAACCAGTTAGAAACAGATGTTACAATTCAGGACAGCACAAGCCAGCAGAAGCTTTGTGCAAATGTTGCTGCTCAGATTGTCGCATTTGCATGCGGAAAGTCAGATGAGAACCTTAACAAGAACTTCAAGGGCGGAAGACCTTCAAGCATTATTATCGGAGACAAACTTACTCCTAAGACACTTGGTGCTTTACTTGCTCACTTCGAAAACAAGATTATGTTCCAGGGCTTCGTATGGAACATCAACAGCTTTGAGGAAGGGTCCAGCTTGGTAAAGTACTTGCCAAGAAGGTACTTGCTCATGATACAGATGGTGCTTTAAAGGTATATAGTGATTTACTTAATATCTAACGAAAAAGGCAGGGACTTGAAATTTTAAGTCCCTGCCTTTTTTTTTTCTACTTATTCTTTTTCCAACAACTCTACAAATTCATTCTTCAGATGTTCAGGCAACAATGACTCCATGCACATATTAATAAATTTGTCTTTCTTCTTAACAATACTTTCAATCATTTTTTCAGCCGATACTTTGGAAATTCCACATTTCTCAGCATATATCAGAAAATCTTTTCTTCTTATGTTCTGCTTTTTCCATTCATTGTAAGTGCAAATTGTTCTTTATCTTCCGGCATTATCAGATTAACCGGAAGCAGGTCATATGCTGGAGAAAGAATATATTCTCCACTTCCTTCTTCAGTCTCTATAAGAGAAAAATTCTTCAAATGCATATCAGAATTACCAACTACATATGAAAAACTATTCTAAGATATAACTCCGTCATATCCAGACCTTGTCTGCTTGAATACTTGTCTACTATTTTAGCACATCTCTCATATGAGCCTTTATATTTATCCTGCGTAAGTCTTAAATCCAACTGACAAAATCTTCCATAGCTATCAATTGAACATTATCTTTACTTATCTTACGGTCAATTCTCTTTGTAATATACGCATAATTACCATTGTTCTGAATTAACGCATGCGGCACAGTTACTATTCCCACGATATCCGCCATACACATAACAAGCTGCTCTGCCTCAGGTAATGCCTCAAATTCATCAACCTGTGGTTTCAGAATGAATCCGTTGGATAATTAACCATAGTAAGTCTTGCTTTCGTCTTTTCAGAGAACAAATGTAACGATAATTTTTTCTGAACGCCAGTAACTGTATATCCTTTTGTTGTAGCTTCTAAAGCTATTTTTCTATTATACTTTTATTTATATCGATTTCCGGAATCTCATTTGTTCCAAAAATTTTTTAATACATTTTTATGCCAGCCGTCTATTCCGCCATTATTTAATGTTTTTCCGCAACATAAACAATTCATTCCTTCACCTCTTTTATGCTGACATTTCCTATACAATCCTTACAAGAAACAATAAGCAGACCAAATCTATCCTGTATATTTATTTTCCAATTTCTACTCACAACCTGAAGCATCCACCCTCTGGAATAAGTCCATCAAAAGGAAATAATGTTTTCGAAGTATATGTCTGTTTGTAAAGCGGCATTGTAAGCGATACCGCACTAGCACCATAAGATTCAATATAATCACTGTCATAACTAAACAAATATCCATCATCTGTTTCACATAATTCCCCTGCATATACATTTCTAACATACACATAGGCAGTCCTTAAAATCTCCATTATTTTTCCTTTCTTATGGTACTGCTTCCATTCCAAACATTGATAATGCAACATTAACTTTATCCATTCTTACTGTTTCTTTTCCCTGCTCCAATTCCCGGACAAATCTTAATCCCAATCCTGAACGAATCGCAAATTCTTCCTGAGTAAGACCATTTGCTTTTCTATTTTGTTTTATAAACTCAGCAATTTTGTTCATTATTATTCCCTCTTCTTGTCTGTATATACATTTTATTACACCTTTTCGGGTATAATGTCAATATTTTTAAGCAAAAGCACCCGATAGGGTATATTTCATCAACAAAATTGTATATTACACCTAAAGGGTATAAAAATAGCAGAGACTTAAATTTCAAGTCCCTGCCTTTTTCTAATATATTACTGTTCATTAAAAGTGCTGTTGAAGATATCTGTCACCTGAATCTGGAAGAAGTGCAACAATTGTCTTTCCTGCATTCTCTGGGCGGGCTGCAAGTATCTGTGCTGCCTTAAGTGCTGCACCTGAAGAGATACCAACAAGTATACCCTCGCTCTTTGCAAAGCTTCTACCCTCTACGAATGCATCTTCATTCTCGATTGCGATAACTTCATCATATATCTTAGTATTAAGTGTATCTGGAACAAATCCTGCACCAATACCCTGAATCTTATGTGGTGCCTCTCCCTTTGAAAGAACCGGGCTTGTAGCTGGCTCTACAGCAACAATCTTTACATCCGGGTTCTGTGACTTAAGGTATTCACCAACACCTGTAACAGTTCCGCCTGTACCCACACCTGCAACAAATATATCAACCTTTCCTTCTGTCTGCTCCCAGATTTCAGGACCTGTTGTAGCCTTATGAACTGCTGGGTTAGCTGGATTTACGAACTGGCCTAAGATTACTGAACCAGGATTCTGCTCCTTTAATTCCTCAGCCTTAGCGATAGCACCCTTCATACCCTTAGCGCCTTCTGTAAGAACAATCTCTGCACCATAAGCCTTAAGAAGATTTCTTCTCTCAACTGACATTGTATCAGGAAGAGTAAGAACTGCTCTGTATCCCTTAGCAACTGCAACTGCAGCAAGACCAATACCTGTATTACCTGATGTTGGTTCTATAATCATTGCTCCTGGCTTAAGCTCACCCTTCTTCTCAGCGTCCTCAATCATAGCAAGGGCAACTCTGTCCTTAACTGAACCAGCCGGGTTAAGATACTCAAGCTTTGTAAGAAGTGTAACTCCTTCAATTCCTGCATTCTTAGCGTAACGGCTTGCGTTAAGAAGAGGTGTGTTTCCAATAAGTTCCAATGCACTATTAATTACTTTACTCATACTAATCCTCCTTGTTTTGCGAAGCAAAATCCGAGTCCTTTGACGAGGAGAGGATTTTAGCCTCCTTGTATTGAATGCATTTGCAAATATGCTTTTGCGTTCCCATTAACCTACTAACTTGATGTGTAAATGTGTTGTTGAATATAAAATACCACTATCAGCCTTCAATGTCAACACCATTTTCATGACGGGTTTTAACCATTGCATCATGTGTAATATCTTTAATAACTTCACTGGCAATTATAAGTCCTACAACAGATGGTACAAATGCAGTTGAACCCGGAATATCGCGTCTTTCTGTACATTTGTGGGCTGCTCCCGGAGGACATATGCAATTAGTACGACAGCTGATTCCCATATCCTCAATAGGACGAACGGGCTTTTCCTTAGAGTATACGACCTTAAGGTGCTTAACATTCCTCTTCTTTAATTCTCTTCTCATAACTTTGGCAAGCGGGCATACCGATGTCTTATATATATCAGCAACCTCAAATTCCGCCGGATTAAGTTTATTACCAGCACCCATACTGCTTATAATCGGGGTTCCTGCTTCCTGACACGCCATTACAAGTGCTATCTTGGCTGTTACAGTATCAACCGCATCAACTACATAGTCATATTTTGAAAAATCAAACTGATCTTTAGTCTCCGGAAGGAAAAAACATTTGTGTACAGTAACCTCACAATTCGGATTAATATCATGAATTCTCTCTTTGCACACATCTGTCTTATACTGTCCTATTGTTTTTCTTGTTGCAATAATCTGCCTGTTAAGATTGGTCATCAATCGCACCTACACCGCTTCTTAAGTGCCTCCACTGTATATCCACCAACGCCGCCTACACCAAATACTGCGACACGGGAATTTTCTAATATATCCATAGCTTCTTTTCCAAACAGAAGCTCTGTTCTTGAAAACTGATTTAACATAGTTTGTCCTTTCTTTGCTTTTGTATCTAAATTTTAATTCCTACTTACATGGTATGTCAATAATATTACTATCAATTTATCTTATAACAAAACCCTAATAATTACATTTTCATGTAATCATCAGAGCCTTAGTTTTATAATCTTAGCAACACCTTTTCTTTACAAAGCTATTACATCATCATTTTTTGACATAATATCAAAATCTTCCTCCATCTCTCCGATTGACAACCATTTAAATACTTTATCTCCAATTTCAAATTCATCCTTATCCATATATTCTGGCAACTCATCTAATCTAATCATATATAACTTATGATTATAAATCTTATATACTCCATCACTTACAGAATATTTGCAATGCTTTGCTTGAGCTATATATTTGGTAGATAATTGTATTTTTAGTAAATTACTTATACTCAAATCAATATTTTCTTTATTATTATTCTGTGTACTTCTAAAATAAGGAAACAGCCAGCACTTCCATCTATTATCATATATTTGCAAAATCTATTATTATTTTTATTGCAGCTAAAGAAAATTCATGAAAAGTCTCTGTTGTTATCTCAGCTACTAATTGTAGAATTTTAAGTAAATCTCTTTCTGTTAATTTTCCTATTTTACGGTCAAGATTCCACTCACTTATACTTATTATTCTATCAATTCTTGCCCATGAAACTTTACTAAGTCCTGTCTGCTCCCAATCAGTTATCTCTATACTATAAGGAGTTTCCTTATCTTTACTTGTAACATACATAGCCAAAATAGCGATTTCATCATCATTAATTACAATTGCCGGGCGATGTTTCACAATATTACTATTTTCAAAGGAAAATGCGTCCACCATACATCACCTATGTTATACTTTCCCATTATTCTTCTCCTCTTGCTGATAAACAGCCTCCCACTCATCTTCTTTCATCCACTCATCTTCTAATGTAAGTTCTTCGGCTTTAATTGCATTTGAATATATATTATTATAATTGGCATTCATGAAATCCTTAAAATCCTGTATTGTTCTAATTGCTTCCATATTACACCTCTTAAAATTTATAAATTATATTATATATCTTACACTATATCAACAACGGTTTCAACTTTTATTTTATTCATATTCAAATATTATTATTTATAGTAAAAATTTCAATAATTATTAATTTTATATAAAACGCTTGCATTATCAAACCATTTGTTATATTATCATGTCAACAAGATGTAGTTTTAATACTACATGTCATTATAAGAGGAGGGATTTATTATGACAACTTTGCACCAGCACTTCATTTACAGAATGATAATATACACACTAAGATAAAGGCCCAGATGATTATTAAAGACCCTGCAGTTCGATAACACATTTTATCGGCATGCTCTGTGCAATTGCAGGATTATTCCCACTTATTCTTAAAGCAGCCTCTTATGGAACAACCGTATCTATTGTTTCAATGACTGTATTTATGGTAAGTATGATTCTTCTGTATGCAGCAAGCACAACTTATCACACATTTGATATATCAAGTAATGTCAATATTGTGCTGAAAGGCTTGATCACTGCATGATTCCTGTTCTTATCGCAGGCTCATACACCCAGTCTGCCTAATTGTACTTCATAATATATATGGCTATGTTATGTTTGGATCGTGTGGGGAATCGCCATTCTTGCTATCACATTCAAGCTTCTCTGGGTAACTTGTCCTAAGTGGATATCTTCAGTTCTCTACATTGTAATGGGCTGGACATGTGTTATGGCTCTTCCTCAGATATATTCAGCACTTGCCGGAGCCGCTTTCTTCTGGCTTCTCGCCGGCGGAATCTTCTACACTATTGGCGGCGTAATATATGCAATTAAAATGCCTGCATTTAACGCAAAGCACCCTAACTTCGGAACACATGAAATCTTTCATGTATTTGTTATGGCTGGAAGCCTCTGCCACTTCATACTGATGTACAACTTTGTTGCGATTATGTAATCACCACACACCCATAAAATATGTAAGCGGCGGATTCCCGCCGCCTTTATCTATATTAAGCACCTGCTTTGCCCTTTCAGGCGTTATCCCACTTATATAATGGAGACTGCCGGCTGTTTCTCCGCACACATTGCTTGTAAAATCATTAACAGGTGCCGGTTTTACGCGTATTGTCAACATTTATTCACCGAGGAAATCCATCGGGTTAACAGGAATACCGTCCTTTGTCATTGCAAAATATATTCCTGGGCCCTCTTCTTTATAGTATGCTGTTGGCTCGGCCACGGTACCAAGAAGCTGACCGGCTGTAACTGTATCTCCAATCTTAACATTCACATCTGAAAGCATACCTGTTGTCATCTCATACCCATTACCTACTGCAAGCCTTACAGTAAGTCCTGTTTCAGTGTTTTCAGCAACATCAACAACTACACCTGATGCCGCTGCACATACCTTAGTTCCGACATCTGAAGCAACTACCATACCAGGACTGCATTTGTACATGCCAAGAGTCTTAAAATACACAGTAGAATCCATATTATATCCAAGCGTAACAGTTCCGCTGACAGGCCAGTATATAAGCTCTCCCTGGTCAAATGTATACTTACTTATAGCATTTGCCATAACCTCAGCTTCTGTCATAGGCTTGACAGTCTGTTCCTCAGTCTGCGACTCCTTTGTCTGCTCCGTAACCTCATCCTCAGTTCCATCACCATCATCAGACATGCTTGCTCTTGCGTTGGCATTAATAATATCATCATCACCAACAGTTGGTTCTTCCACTGGAATATCAGGGTCATCATCTGTCTTGATAGCCACATTTCCTTCTGTTTCATTCAGATTGACAAGATTGTTGTTCTTAGATTTCTTAACATTCTGTGCTACTGAAAATATCCCAAACACAAGCGCAACAATAACCGCCAGCGTAATAACCGCTGACACAACTTTAACCTTGTCGGTTCCTCGCGTTCTTACATTCGCCATACTAACATCCTCCTATCATTTCGCAAAGCTTTGATGTTAATATGTTTTCCAGATTCGTAAAGTTTATACTGTTTTTAAATGTAAAAATCCCCGCACACAAAGTGCGGGGAAATATTCAATAATCTTCTGACAAATCCGATATTACATCTCAACAGGAGTCTTAGTAAGCTTCCAGATTTCTGTAGCATACTCTTCAATAGTTCTGTCTGATGAGAACTTACCTGCCTTGGCTGTATTAGTCATAACAGTCTTAGCCCAGCCGTTAGTATCTCTGTATCTTTCATCAATCTTTCTCTGAGCCTCTGCATATGAACGGAAGTCCTTAAGAATAAAGTAAGTATCTGCTCTTCTGCCTCCATCATTGTTAAGAAGAGAATTGTAGATATCTCTGAACATCTCTGTATCCTCTGGAGAATATTTTCCATTGATAAGTTCCATAAGAACATCTCTTATTTCCTGATCATTGTTAAAGATTTCCATAGGATCATATCCGCCCTCATTCTCGAAACGTATAACTTCATCAGAGCTGAGACCAAATATCTGTGCATTTTCAGCACCAACTTCATTAACAATCTCAACATTTGCTCCATCCATAGTACCAAGAGTAATTGCACCATTAAGCATGAACTTCATGTTACCTGTACCTGAAGCCTCCTTAGAAGCTGTAGATATCTGCTCACTTACATCTGCTGCCGCAAATATAATCTCACCATTAGATACTCTGTAGTTCTCAATGAATACAACCTTAATCTTGCCCTTGATAGAAGCATCGTTATTAATAACGTTAGCTACATTATTGATAAGCTTGATTGTCTGCTTAGCAATCTTGTATCCTGCTGCTGCCTTGGCACCAAAGATAAATGTCCTTGGAACCATATCATAATCAGGATTTCTCTTAATCTGATTGTACAAATACATAACATGTAAGATATTAAGTAACTGTCTCTTATATTCATGAAGTCTCTTAACCTGTACATCAAAGATAGAATTAGGATCAACATCAATTCCGTTATTTTCCTTGATATACTTGGCAAGACGAACCTTGTTCTTATACTTAATCTGCATGAAATCCTGATGAGCCTTAGGATCATCAACATAGAGCATAAGCTTTTCAAGCTGGCTTAAATCTGTAACCCATCCATCACCAATCTTATCTGTAATCCAGTCAGAAAGAAGTGGGTTAGCATGCTTTAAGAATCTTCTCTGAGTAATACCGTTAGTCTTATTATTAAACTTCTCTGGCATCATTTCATAGAAATCTCTTAACTCCTGCTTCTTTAAGATTTCTGTGTGGAGCTTTGCAACACCATTAACAGAATATCCGGCAACAATTGCAAGATTAGCCATCTTAACCTGTCCGTCATAGATAATAGCCATCTTACGAACCTTCTCCTGATTTCCAGGATATTTAGCCTTAATCTCTTCTACGAAACGACGGTTAATCTCTTCTACAATCTGGTAAATTCTTGGAAGAAGTCTTGAGAACAACTCAATAGGCCACTTCTCAAGTGCCTCAGCCATAATTGTATGGTTAGTATAAGCAACAGTCTTAGTTGTGATATCCCATGCCTCATCCCATTCAAGTCCGTTCTCATCCATAAGGATACGCATAAGCTCTGCAACTGCAACAGTTGGATGTGTATCATTAAGCTGGAAAGTAACCTTCTTATAAATGTTCTTAACATCCCCATTATTCATTGACTTATATCTGTCAACAGCTCTCTGTACACTTGCTGATACGAAGAAATACTGCTGCTTAAGTCTTAATTCCTTACCGGCATAATGGTTATCATTAGGATAAAGTACCTCAACGATATTCTTTGCAAGGTTCTCCTCCTCAATAGCCTTCTGGTAATCACCCTTATCGAAAGAGTTAAGGTTAAATGTATTAACAGGCTCTGCGTCCCAGATTCTAAGAGAGTTAACAGTATTATTGCCATATCCAAGAACCGGAATATCATATGGAACAGCGATTACAGAACGGTAATCTTCCTGAACGAACATATCCCTTCCAGTCTTCTCATCTCTGTAAGAACGAACATATCCACCGAATTTAACTTCATATCTGTATTCAGATCTCTTAATTTCAAATGGGTTGCCATCCTTTAACCAGTTATCAGGAACTTCTACCTGATATCCGTCCTTAATCTCCTGCTTGAACATACCATATTTATAACGGATACCACATCCATATGCAGGATATTCAAGAGTTGCTAAAGAATCCATGAAACATGCAGCAAGACGGCCAAGACCACCATTACCTAAAGCTGCGTCCGGCTCCTGATCCTCAATAACATTAATATCAAGACCAAGCTCGTCAAGTGCTTCCTTAATCTCATCATAAGCACAGAGATTAATCATGTTGTTACCAAGTGCACGTCCCATAAGGAACTCCATAGACATATAATAAACCATCTTAGGATCGTCCTTCTCATACTGCTTATGGGTGGCAATCCATTTATCAATAATAATATCCTTAACAGCATAAGAAACTGCCTGGAAAACTTCCTGATCATTAGCCTCTTCAATATTCTTTCTGTAAAGAGACTTACAGTTACTGATTACATTCTTCTTGAATTCTTCCTTACTGAAATTCTGTGTTAAACTTGTCGCCATGTATTTAAAACTCCCTTCTGAATATGGACGGCTCCCCAATACGCCGATATGCCCTGTAAAAACTATAATCCGCCCCACAATAGATGTTTTAATTATACATAATAATATTTACAAATGCAAACTTTATTATTCAAAAGCTGTGCGCCAGCCCCAAAGACCAGCACACAGCTTCATATAACTTTTATTCAATTACCTGCATTAAGCAAGCTTCTCAACAGCAAGTGTAACCTTCTCGCCATTAATATCCCACTCTTTCTCGAATCCTGCAGTCTTTCCAGTGATAATATCCTGTGCAAGAACTACAGTCTTAACCTGAGCGGCATTCTTATTAACAATATCAGCGATTCTTTCATTGCCTGATACATAGAGATTAATCTTATCCATAACCTCGAAACCAGCGTCCTTACGCATAGTCTGAACCTTAGAAATAACCTCTCTTACGAAACCTTCCTCGATAAGCTCTGGAGTAAGGTTAGTATCAAGAACAACTGTGATTCCCTTGTCGCTGCTTGCAACAAATCCTTCCTTCTGAGTCATCTCGATAAGAACATCGTCCTTAGAAAGTTCGATAGCCTGACCTTCAACATTTAACTCAAAGCTTCCTGACTCGTTAAGCTTATCCATAGTTGCGTTACCGTCAACCTCTGTAAGAGCTGTTCTGATTGCATTAAGAAGCTTTCCGTATTTTGGTCCGAGAGTCTTCATCTGTGGCTTGAATGAGTAAGATGTAAATGCTCTTACATCATCTGTGTATTCAACTTCCTTAACATTAAGCTCGTCAGCGATAATAGCTGTATAGAACTCATCAAGCTTCCAGTCTGCTTTAATAAACATTTTGCCAATTGGCTGACGGTTCTTGATATTAGTTGAATTACGGCATGCACGTCCGATAACAACTGCGTCTAATACATCATCCATAGTCTCCTCAAGCTTCTTGTCAATGAACTGCTCATTAACCTTAGGGAAGTCGCATAAATGTATTGAAATAGGCGCATTTTTATCAATGCTGCATACAAGATTTCTATAAATGCTTTCTGTCATGAATGGAACCATTGGTGCAGAAATCTTAGCAAGAGTTACAAGTGTTGTGTAAAGAGTCATATAAGCATTGATCTTATCCTGCTCCATTCCCTTTGCCCAGAAACGTTCACGGCTTCTTCTTACATACCAGTTAGAAAGCTCGTCAGTGAAGTCCTCAAGCGCTCTTGCAGTCTCTGTAATCTTGTAGTTCTCAAGGTTAGTATCAACGAATTTAACCAAAGAATTAAGCTTTGATAATAACCATTTGTCCATAACTGAAAGCTTGTCATATTCAAGCTGATACTTAGTAGCATCAAAATTATCAATATTAGCATACAGTACAAAGAATGCATATGTGTTCCAGAATGTTCCCATGAACTTTCTCTGACCTTCTGAAACCCACTCATCCTTGAATCTGTTAGGAACCCAAGGAGCTGAATTCTCGTAGAAGTACCAACGGATTGCGTCAGCACCATGCTTCTGTAATGCGTCAAATGGGTCAACAGCGTTACCCTTTGATTTACTCATCTTCTGTCCATCTGCATCCTGAACATGTCCGAGAACGATAACATTCTCATATGGAGCTTTGTTAAAGAGCAGTGTTGAGATAGCAAGTAATGAGTAGAACCATCCTCTTGTCTGGTCAACAGCTTCAGATATGAACTTAGCTGGGAACTGCTGCTCGAATAATTCTTTATTCTCAAATGGATAGTGGTGCTGTGCAAATGGCATTGAACCTGAATCGAACCAGCAGTCAATAACTTCTGGGCTCTTCATTGTTCCCTGACACTTAGGGCACTTACATGTAACTGCATCAACATATGGTCTGTGAAGCTCAATATTATCTGGACAATTGTCTGACTTTTCTTTAAGTTCTTCGATACTTCCGATAGACATCATCTCACCGCAGTCCTCACACTGCCAGATATTAAGAGGTGTACCCCAGTATCTGTTTCGTGAAATTCCCCAGTCCTGAACATTTTCAAGCCATGCTCCGAAACGTCCTGTACCGATTGTCTCTGGAATCCAGTTGATTGTCTTATTATTAGCAATTAAGTTAGCCTTAACTTCTGGGTCTGTCATCTTGATAAACCATGACTCTCTTGCATAGTAGATAAGTGGTGTATCACATCTCCAGCAATGAGGATATTCATGCTCTACCTTAGGTGCTGAGAAGAGGATTCCTCTGCCCTCAAGTTCCTTAAGAACCTCAACATCACAGTTGATAGCGCCTGCTTCCATCTCTTTCTTAGTTGGCTTAGCACGCATTCCTGCAAATGGAGTCTCAGGCTTCATAACACCAGCCTCATCTACCATCTGAACAAATGGAGCGTCATATTTTCTACCAACTCTGGCATCGTCTTCACCAAATGCTGGTGCAATATGAACGATACCTGTACCATCTTCCATAGTTACATAATTATCGCAGTATACGAAAAATGCTTTCTTGTGCTGCTTGTCAGCGGCATCCTTTGCACACTGGTAAAGTGGCTCATATTCCTTATATTCAAGGTCTTTACCCTTGTATTCTTCAATAATCTCATAAGCAGGTGTGCCTTCTTCTCTCTCGATTCCACCAAGAACCTTATCAAGAAGTGCCTCTGCCATGATGTATGTGAATCCATCTGCTGCCTTAACTCTCGCATAAGTCTCATCTGGATTAACACAAAGAGCAATATTAGAGCAGAGTGTCCAAGGAGTTGTTGTCCATGCAAGGAAATATGCATCCTCTCCAACAATCTTGAATCTTACAACTGCTGTACGCTCTTTAAGAGTCTTGTAGCCCTGAGCAACCTCATGTGAAGAAAGAGGTGTACCACAACGAGGACAGTAAGGAACAATCTTGAAGCCCTTATAAAGAAGACCCTTATCCCAGATCTGCTTTAAAGCCCACCATTCAGACTCGATAAAGTTGTTATCATATGTTACATATGGGTGCTCCATGTCAGCCCAGAATCCAACTGTACCTGAGAAATCCTCCCACATTCCCTTGTATTTCCATACAGATTCCTTACAATGCTTGATAAATGGCTCAATACCATACTCTTCAATCTGTTCCTTGCCATCAAGACCTAACATCTTCTCAACTTCAAGCTCTACTGGAAGTCCGTGTGTATCCCATCCAGCCTTACGCGGAACCATATAACCCTTCATTGTTCTGTATCTTGGAATCATATCCTTAATAACTCTTGTAAGTACATGTCCAATATGTGGCTTACCATTAGCAGTTGGAGGTCCGTCATAGAATGTGTAAGTTGGACCTTCCTTTCTGTTATCAATGCTTTTCTGGAAGATTTCATTATCATCCCAGAACTTTTCAACTTCTTTTTCTCTGTCTACGAACTTCATGTCCGCAGAAACTTTCTGATAAATCATTGCAGCTTCCTTTGCCTTGTGGTTATAATTTCTTTTCGTAAGCCAAGTCTCTCCGTGACTTTGTTGTATACGAAAACCCTCTGTCGTAATACAACAGAGGGGTAAACTTGCTTATCCTAAAATCTGAATGATTACGACATACTATCATATGCGTCCCTGGCTTTAACCTGACGATGGGATTACCGTCCCCGCTTAGTCTCGTGATGATTTCAGCGAAGATGCTCAGAAGTGATGTTCAGATGGATAGTACTCGCACCGGCTCTCACCATCCCGGCTCGCTCATGCTTTTCACTCCAACCTACTGTCTTCGTCAATGCATTTGATTAGATTTTATATAATAAATGTTTAGTTGTCAAGCTGATTCTTAGCCACAATTCTCATAATCAGATCTACGCTTCCGTCAATTCCATAAGTTGAACTGTTAATTGTGAGGTCGTAATTATCTGCTTCGCCCCACTTCTTGCCTGTATAGAATGCGTATCTTTTAAGATGTGCCTTATCCTCTTTTGAAACATACTTCGCAGCCTGCTTATAAGTAAGCTTCTCTTTGCTTGTATGGTAAGTTCTCTGTATACGCAGCTTCTTAGGAGCTGTGATAAATATGCTTATATGAGGAATGTGGTTCTTAGTAAGAATATTATCCGCATATCTTCCCATGATAACATATGGTTCCTGCTTTGCTAAATCGACCAGCTTCTTAGATGTATTAAAGAACTGTACATCCGACCTTGAAAGACCATGGTACTTCCTAAAATCTCTCCACCACTGAGCCGGTGTCCTTGCTGTTTTATTCTGGAATAAAGCTCTGTCAGTTTCTTCATGTTCTTCATTACGCTGTAATATCTCGTTCATGATAGATACATCATAATAGCTGATTCTTAACTTATCAGCAAGCTTGAAACCTATATCTGTTCCGGCACAGCCATATGAACGGCCTATGCATATAATAAGATTGTCGTCCTTTCCAAATCTGTTTGCAAGATTGGACATATTAAGCTCTGCATGCTCCGGGTCAATAATATCATTTCCCTCTCTCGCTTCCTGCATAGCCATTGCTTCATCAAATATCTCACCATATTCATGCATTATTTCTTTATGAAGCTGAGGATTCTTTTTAGTGGTTCTTGCCATATTACTTATAAGTGCAAGCTCACTTCTAAGAACTGAAGAATCCGCACTGGATTTAAGCAAATCTCTTAAATCATTAATACATTTTTCCTTGTTTCCCTGATATACACGTCCCAGATTAGAACCTGTAGCTTTATATACTTTCTCATCCAGTGCGTATATTCTGTTCGCAAGTTCAGTTATTTTATCATTATCTGCCATAATGCGCACCTCCTAATTATATAAAGAATAACAGTGTGTCAATAAGGAATACTGGTACAAGGCAGCACAATGACCACACAATATACCCAAAGAAGCTTGGCATCTTAACACCATTTTCATCTGATATTGACTTAACCATGAAATTAGGTGCATTACCGATATAAGTTATTGCTCCCATAAATACCGCGCCACATGATATTGCTGTAAGCATTTTTGCAGGAACAACTCCAAGAGCTGTTGTAAGTCCTGACACAAATCCCATTGAACCAGCCGTTGTAAGGAATACAAGGTAAGTTGGTGTATTATCAAGGAAACTTGAAAGTGCACCCGTTACCCAGAACATCTGTGATGGATGTGTAAGTCCAAGTTCCGCACCTGCGCTCTTTAAAATCATAAGAGCTGGCTGCATAGTAATAAATATACCTATAAAAAGTACAGCAACTTCCTGAATGGCACCCCATGTGAAATGGTTCTTCTTTCTTATCTCTGCATTAGTTGTCTTGAATGATAAAATGCGGCTAAAAGAATCATAACCACTTCAATAAGTGAAGTAATTGCAAGCTTAACCTCTCCAAATATAGGAATTGAGATTACCTCGCCGGCAGCATTCTGGAAAAATGATACATCCGGAAGTACTCCGCTTAATATAACTGCTACAACAATAATTACGATGAATATAATATTATGTAATCCCTCAAATCTTATAAGTGGCTCATTTTCCTTAATCTCCGGCATATAACCTGCTGCTATATCCTTCCTGTATGCTCTCTTGTCAATAAAATAAAGCACTGTTAGAAGAATAATCATGTTAAGGAGCAGTATCGGAAAGAATCTTATACTCCAGAAGAAAGGAACACCTCTTGAAAATCCCATAAGAAGTGGTGGGTCACCGATAGGTGTAAGACTTCCTCCCATATTAGATATAAGGAAAATGAAGAACACCATAATGTGAGCCTTATTTCTTCTCCAAGAATTCATCTTAATAACAGGTCTTACAAGAAGCATTGACGCACCTGTCGTTCCAATCCAGCTTGAAAGAAAGGTTCCTATTCCAAGAAGAATAACATTTACTCTTGGTGAACCAACAAGACTTCCCTCAACTGTTATGTTACCTGCTACGCAGAACAGACCAAAAAGCAGTACAATGAATGTAAGATAATCATTTACCAGACATTCAAGTACAGTCTCTGCTGCTGTTCCAGCACCATACTTAACTGCGAACGGAATTATGAAAAGCAGTGACCAGAATATTACAGCAAATGGTCTGTACTTTTCCCACCATTCTCCTTTTACAAGTGGAATTATGGCTATACACAAAAGCAGACATGCAAATGGTATACAAAGCCATAAAGGCACATTCGTCAGCTCGGCTGCCAGTGCAACCATTGGACAAATATTAATACTCATAACTTAAGCCTCCGTAAAAAAACCTGTTCCACACACGGAACAGGTAATCTTAATATTAAATTATCTCTGCACATCGAAAGACGAATTCTTCATAAGTCTCTTAATGTGGTCAACACATGTGATATTAGTATCACCTCTGATAGCATGCTTCATTACTGAAGAAGCAACAGCGAAGTTAACAGTATCTTCAGGAGTCATATTGTCCATAAGGGCATAGATAAGTCCTGATGAAAATGCATCGCCGCCACCAACTCGGTCTACTATCTCAAAATTAATTGTCTTGCTCTCATAAGTCTCTCCATTAGTATAATAGAAAGCCTTTAAAGAGTTGTTGCTTCCTGAGTGTACATATCTTACAGTTCTTGCAATAGCCTTCATATGATACTGCTCGTCTATTGCCTTAAATACTCTGTCCATGTCCTTAAATGATGGGTCCATTGTAAGACCGTCTTTAACATCAGTTCCATCTTCTCTGTATACATGGATAGGTTCGATTCCAATAAGCACATCAACATAAGGAAGGTACTTACTAAGAACATCTCTTGCAGTCTCGAATGACCAGAGCGTACTTCTCCAGTTAGGGTCGAAGCTGACAGTAAGTCCCATCTTCTTAGCTGCCTTAACTGCCATATCCATCATCTTACGGCAGTTGTAAGAAAGAGCAGGAGTGATACCGCTAATATGGAGCCAGTCATAATCCTTAAGAATCTCCTCGAAATCAACATCCTTATAGTCGTATTCTGCAAATGCAGAATCAGCTCTATCATATATTACCTGTGAAGGTCTGACAGAAACACCTTCTTCCAGATAATAAAGTCCCATTCTTCCTTCTGATCTTATAATGTGCTTGGTATGCACATCATTAGACTTAAGATAATTAATAGTTGACTTTCCAAGGTCTGAGTTAGGTAATACTGTAAAAAATGTTGAATCAACACCAAGGTTTGCAAGGGAAACCGCTACATTTGCCTCTGCTCCGCCATAATTAACTCTGAAATCATGTGTAGTTACAAGTTTTTCATAGTTAGGTGGTGATAATCTCAACATCAATTCACCAATTGCTATAAATTTCATGTCTTCCTCCAACGTCATAATAGATTAAGGGCATCAAATACCCAGTTTTGCATATTCCAATGACATATTACACCACATTTGTTCAAATTGCAAACTTGCATATTACTTTTTAATAAGATATAATTATTTTATTAATAAGTAAGGTTAAGGTACGTGTTTATGGATATATTTGAGTCTCTGAATTCTGTGCTTGTAGACTTGTTCAATGATATCTTGAACATTGAAGAAAGGGCTCTTATCACAGAAGAATTTAAGGATATTTCTGTTACAGATATGCATATTATAGAGGCAATCGGAATTGAAGAACTTCGTACTATGTCCACAATTTCCAAGTCACTTGGAGTAACAATGGGAACTCTTACAGTTGGAATCAACGGACTTGTGAAAAAGGGCTATGTCATAAGAAAGCGTGGCGAGAAAGACCGCCGTATAGTCTACGCTTCTCTTACAGACAAAGGAATTGCCGCATACAGACATCATGAGAATTTTCACAAGGATATGATTGGACATATCACAAAGGATTTAACAGAAGAAGAAGCTGAGGTTCTTACGAAAACATTTATACGGCTGGAAGATTTCTTCCATCAGATTCCATAATAACAATCAGCTTAATAAAGGAGGGGTATTTATGCCAGACAACAAGAATTTACTCAATTTAGACGATTTAGCTGATGTATTTGCACAGCTTAACGATATTGAAGACGCACCAGAAGAACTGACTGAGGAAGAAAAGCTTCCCAGCGCAGATATGAAGAGATAATCAAGAAACATAAGAATAATAATTAACCAAATGAATCTAAACGACTGTCCAAAAATATTCAAAGGCAGTCGTTTTATATGTGTTATAACGCAAATCCCCATTAGTATAGATTATACCTTGTAATATTCACATTTATTCATATATAATATTGAAACAGCCACCCGCGGGAAACCCAAGGGTGGCTGTTCCATCTTTATATGAAAGTGTTTGAAAGAAAAAAGCTTATTTATTGGCTGTGATGCCTGCTGTCTTATAGACAAATGTTACACTTCCGGCTTTGTCATCTGACTTGCCTAAGAATGAATTGTATTCCTGACCTGCCTTAACTACTGCCTTGATTGTATCAACGGCTGTCTGTGCATCTGAGTCTACAAGCTTTGTGATAGGCTCAATTGCTTCACTGTTAAACTGTGCCATTCCATCCTTTAATGTGATTGCACCTTCATTTAACTGTGTAACTCCGTCTGCAAGTGTTCCTGAGCTGTCCTTTAATGTAGCTGTTCCATCTGCAAGCTGTGAAGCTCCGCTCTTTAATGTATCATTATTAGCTGTAAGCTGTGAAAGTCCACTCTGAAGGACTGCTGTTCCTTCCTTCTGAAGTTTTCCTGCATTAAGATTTAATGCATATAAGCTTGAGCAGAGAGTTCCTTCCTTGTAAGTTGAGAATGAACCAACTGATATGCTGAGTGTGTTAAGACCTGTACTTAATGTTCCAAGTCCTGCCTTAAGCTGCTTAGAACCAGCACTTAACTGTCCTGCACCTGTGCTTAACTGGTCAATTCCTGCTTTAAGCTGTGTTGCCCCAGAATTAGCTGACTTAATTCCCTCATTAAGTGAAGTCATACCATCAAAATATCCGGCATCTTCAAGAGATGATAATGTTGTATTGCAATTGTTATATGCCTGATAAGCCTGTGAAAGTCCGCTTGTCATTGTAACAATCTGCTCATCTGACTTAGAACTTACTGTCGCTTCATCAAGCTGTCCGCCAGCTGCTGCACTTACAGTAGCAGCAACTACCTGCTTGACAGATGCGTAGTTCTTTAATATATAACCTGTTGCTAAAGCGTACTGTGTCTTACTTGTTACATCAGGTGTCTGTGATATACCAGACTGTGCCAAAGCTGCTGCAATCGCTGCCTGCTGCTGTGGTGTTGCTGAATTAGGATTAATTCCCTGACTCATGCATGTTACTGCAAATGCTACTTTATAGAAACTTCCATAAGCTGTGCTATAACTTTCTGTTGCCTTTGTCTTTCCAGCTTCAAGATCAGTCTTTAACTTATTAGTTCCTGCTGCAAGCTGGTCAGAACCAGCTTCAAGTTTTGTAAGACCGCCTGATAATGTATCTGCCCCAGTAACAAGCGCTCCAGCACCAGATAAAGCACTGTCAATTCCTGCATCAAGTGTTGCAGCACCTGCTGCCAGCTGGCTTGCACCATCTGCTGCCGAAGCAACACTGCTGTCAAGATTGTTATCCTTAAGAGTATTATAAAGAGTTCCGATTCCGTCAGCATATGTCTTCATGTTGTCATTAAGTGAAACTGAACCCTCATATGCACTTGCAGCGCCATCTGCGTATGCATATATACCATCCTTAAGAGAAGAAGCACCTGTATTTAACTGATCAACACCATCAGTAAGTGCTGGAATTGCATCACTTAACTGCTGTGTTCCATCCTGTAATGAAACAGTTCCGTCCGCAAGCTGTGTTGCTGCGTCATCTAATGAAGCAACTGTCTTCTTTAAATCGTCTAATGTAATATCATCAGCATTCATATCTGAAAGAAGATTAGATGTTGCAACAGACATTGTCATATCAAGTGAGAAATCCTTAACATCTGCTGTTAATTCAAAATACTCAGGAATATCAAGGTCAAGTGACTTATCATTAAACTTAAGATTCATAGTATCCTTAAGTCCTGGCATTGTCATACCGACTGCCACAATATTGTCTCCAACCTTAGTAAGCTTACCATTAGTAACCTCAACATTTGAGAATACATCTGTTGGAAGCATCATGCCTGTAATCATTGTAAATGGTACGGCAACTGTCTGCTTCTTACCATTAATTGTTACAGTTTTCTTCTGATTATTAGTGTAATCAAAACGTATTGTAACCTTTCCGCTCTTTCCGGCCAGGTCCTCCGGCTTAATTTCCTTGCCATCAAGCTTGTAAGTAACCTTCATTGTTACTGGCGCATTTTCACTTGACTCAGTCTTATTAAGAGTCTCATTGCCGTTAGCGTCTGTAATCTTTTCGTTGACAGTGATGTGATTCTTATTACCTGAAGCGTCATTGAATACATAAACTGTTTCCTGTCTTGTGTTAGTTGCAAGTGTGCTCTTGTTAGACACTGCAAGTTCATTAGTTATTGCCTGTGTAATCGTAGCCTCTGTACTGCCTGCTGCCATCTCTGTTACATAAGCTGTATCTGTTCCTGTTGTTGCAGCTGTATTAGCACCGCAGCCAACAAGGCTTGCTGCTGTAAGAACTACACACATTAAAACTGAACTATATCTGAATAAATTCTTTTTAACCATAATAATCTTCCTCCTATTAATTCTGACTGTTCTTCTTAGGCTTAAAACCTAAACTTGTATGAATAATCACCTTATCAAGCAATACGAAAAGTGATGGAAGAACAAATATAACGACAAACATACTGATGATTGCGCCTCGTGCCATAAGTGTACAAAGTGAAGCAATCATATCAACACTGGCTATCATACCTACACCAAATGTTGCTGCGAAGAAACCAAGTGCGCTGACAATAATAGATGGAATAGATGTTCCAAGTGCTATTGATATAGCCTCTTTCTTAGAGTTACCAGCGGCTCTTTCTCTCTTATATCTTGTAGTCATAAGAATTGCATAATCGACTGTCGCACCAAGCTGAATAGTTCCGATTACTACCGAAGATATAAATGGTATCGTTGTTCCTGTATAATATGGAATACCCATATTAACAAATATAGCAAATTCAATAGCAGCAACCAGAATAACCGGAAGAGATATTGACTTTAATACGAAGAAAATAATAAAGAATATCGCAACAATTGAAACTGCACTAACTGTCTTAAAATCCTTATCAGTAATAGTGATAAGATCCTTAGTACAAGGAGCTTCTCCAATTACCATAGATTTAGCATCATACTTCTTTGCAATTGCATCAACCTTATTAATCTGGTCATTGATTTCATCAGAAGCAATTGTGTAATTAGTTGATACCATCATAATCTGGTATTCATCACCCTTAAGCTCTGAAACAAGCGAATCAGGAAGCATTTCCGTAGGGATTTCTCCACCGAGTGCTGAGTCAATACTTAATGCAAATGAAATTCCGTCCAGATCATTTACCTCATTCATCATTGCATTAGAATCCTCTGCTGAAAGATTACTGTCTGCAAGAATCATATATATAGAATTAGTTCCGTCAAAGTTGTCGGCAAGCAGCTTGTTAGCCTGCGAACAGTTAAGCTTCTCTGGAAGTGTATCAGATAAATCATAGTAAACCTTAGTATTGTTATATCCGTAGATTGCCGGGCCAAGAAGCAGAACGAATATTATAAGGAATATCCATGAATGATTAACTATCCATCTTGCCGGCTTATCAAAATTCGGCATAATCTCTCTATGCATTGTCTTCTCAAGAGCCTTGTCAAATGTAAGAATAAGGGAAGGAAGTATTGTAACACAACCAATAACACCCAATACAACACCCTTTGCCATAACAACACCAAGGTCAAGACCAAGTGTAAAGCTCATAAAGCAGAGTGCGATGAATCCTGCAACAGTTGTTATGGAAGAACCAACAACTGATGTAAGTGTATTCCCAATAGCAACCGCCATAGCTTCTTGATGATCATCTGGAGTTTCTTCCTTAGCTTCCTTGTAACTGTGCCATAAGAATATAGAATAATCCAGAGTTACACCAAGCTGAAGTACCGCTGCCAGTGCTTTCGTTATGTATGAAACCTCACCTAAGAAATAATTAGAACCAAGGTTATACACAATTGCCATACCTATACTTAACATAAAGAATACTGGTACAAGGAATGAATCCATAAATATAGCAAGTACGATACATACAAGAACAACCGCTACAAGTACATAAAAAGGAGTCTCCTTTTCTGCCATTGTCTTAGTATCTGTAACTACAGCAGACATACCGGCAATATAACACTGATTATCCGTAACATCTCTTACTTCCTGAATAGCCTTCATTGTATCGTCACTTGATGTTGTATCATCAAAGAATATTGCAAACAATGTAGCTCCTGAATCCTCATTTTCAAAATAAGAACGGAACTTATCAGGAAGAATTTCTGAAGGAACATCATCTCCTACTATTCCACTATAAGAGATAACTGACGCTACATGGTCAACCCCCTCAACCTTCTTTACCAACTTAGAAACATTTGACTTATTCATTCCGTCAACGACGACCATTGCATAAGCGCCCTTTCCGAAATCATCAAGCAAAATGTCCTGTCCCTGCATAGTGTCGATATCACTTGGCAGATAATACAGGATATCGTAATTAACCCTGGTATTAAAGTAACCAAGAACTGATGGAATCAACAGCAGGAAGCTAAGAACCAGAATTGGAATTCTTAACTTAACAACAACTTTTCCAAACTTTTTCATATAAATAACCACGCCTTTCTGTAAGATGCAAATGCCAACAACCCTTAGTCATATAAGTATTCATGTCTTTAACAAATATGACCGATAGTCATTTTCAATTTCAGTTGACATTATAGCACCTCAAAACACATAGTCAATAGAAAATTGACCAAAAGTCATTTTTTAATATTTATTTTATAATTGGGTTGGTGTATAATGTATTTATGAATGAGTTGGCATGGTAATCAATTTCAGGCACGCTTGCGCTGCTTGTCGCTCACAGCGGACACTAAACTCGTTGCAGTTCCTGCAACTTGTTAAGTGCCGGTGGCTCCAAAGCACCTGAAATCAATTACCATACCAACTCATAATACACACTATAACCAACTAATAATTAACACTAATAAAGGTGAGTGATTGATATGGGAAAGCTTGAAGCTAACAAACAACAGAAACTTACTTCTCTGCTGAATACTGCATTTAATCTCTTTACTACCCAGGGGGTTACGAAGACTTCTATTGCGGAAATTTCTCAGAAAGCAGGTATTGCTAAGGGTACATTTTATCTGTATTTTAAGGATAAGTATGATATAAGAAACCGTCTTATATCACATGAATCAAGTAAATTATTTAAGAATGCCGTCGCTGATTTAGAGGAATTTTCTAAAGAAAAGAACGAACAGTTAGGTTTCGAAGAAAAAATAATATTTATAATTAATCATATTGTAGATGAACTGAATTCTAATCAGACTCTTCTTACATTTATATCAAAAAACCTTAGCTGGGGAATCTTCAAGGAAGCTCTCACAACTAAGGTTGCATCTGATGATATTAACTTTAAAGATGTATATTATGAAATGATTAACGCTGAGGATATCTCACTTGAAGAGCCTGAAATAATGCTCTTCCTTATTGTTGAGCTTGTAAGTTCAACTTGCTACAGCGCAATTCTTTATAAAGAACCTGCTGACATAGATACTATCAAGCCTTATCTTTTCAAGACAGTACGCGCAATCATAAGAGAGCACACTATCCGGTAGCTGCTTACGCTTTCCCTTCAAGCTCCTGGTATATATCCCTTTTTGACACACCCCTGTCCTTTGCCGCAGCTTTCATGGCTTCTTTCTTATCCATACCCTGCGACATATACATCTGCACATGTTCTGCCACACTCATGTTTTCCCACTGCTTTCTTGCCTCGGCCTTTAACTGCTCACGGCTCTTTCCGGCAATCACAAGCACATATTCGCCTCTCGGCTCATTATTTTCATAATATTCACAAGCCGATTCAAGCGTGAATTCCATAGAATTCTCATATCTCTTGGTAAGCTCCTTACATATAGTAATCTGCCTGTCGCCCCCAAGCGTATCTTGCAGTTCTGCAAGTGTCTTAGTAAGTCTATGCGGTGCTTCATATATAATCATAGTCCTTGTTTCACATGCTAACTCTGCAAGAACTTCTTTTCTCTCATTCTTATCCGCTGGTAAAAATGCTTCAAATGCGAATCTTCTTGTCTCGCGTCCTGACATTGTAAGCGCTGTTATGCATGCTGCCGGTCCCGGAAGTGAAGTAACCCTGATACCTGCTGCTTTACAAGCTCCTCATAGGATCCGATATTCCGGAGTTCCCGCATCGGTAATTACAGCCACATCCATTCCACCTAAGATTTTATCAACAAGAACCTTTGCCTTATCATACTTATTAAATTCATGATAGCTTGTCATAGGTGTCTTTATTTTAAAATGATTAAGCAGCTTAATACTGTTTCTTGTATCCTCTGCTGCAATCAGGTCTGCCTCTGAAAGCACGCAAAACCCTGTAAGTAATATCCTCAAGATTACCAATAGGCGTTGCACACAGATACAGCATACCCGGTCCGTCTTTCTTTACATTTTTTTCATTATCCATAATAAACCTCTATCTATTCATACATTTTTAGAAGCGCATCAGTGTAAGTACCGTCCGTCTTGTATACAATAAGCGGTTCTTCAACTATAAGCTGGGAATTACCACCCTTAACCGCTTCTATAAGCACCATATTGGCAGCCTTATTCACATAAGGATACACCAGCCTCATTCTCTTCGGCTCAAGATGATACTTTCTCATAGTGTCAAATATATCAACAAGTCTGTTCGGTCTGTGAACCATATACATTTTCCCTTTGGATTTAAGACAACGGCTTGCTTCCCTTATAACATCATCAAGACTACACAGAAGCTCATGCCTTGCAATTGCCTTGGCACTGTCCGGATTAACAATACCGTGATTTTCATTCATATATGGCGGATTGCTCGTCACAACATTAAAAGAAGCTTCCCCAAATATAGTGGAAGCTTCCTTAATATCACCCTTAACAACACTGATTCTGTCCTCAAGATGATTAAGCTCCACATTTCTTCTGGCAAGCTGTGCGCTTCCCTCCTGAATCTCAAGAGCACTGTATGTGCTACCTGGATTCTTAGACTGCATAAGCACCGGAATAATACCATTACCTGTACCCATGTCCAGCACCCTGTCTTTCTTCCCTGCCATGGCATAAGTAGACAACAGCACTGCGTCCATTCCAAAACAGAAAATATCTGTATTCTGTATAAGCTTTAGTCCATCTCTCATCAAATCATCAATTCGTTCATTAATCATCACTAATATGGGCTTTTCCTTCTTTTCTTTCTAATTCCTCAAGTGCCTTAAGTTCCTTATCATCATCAATTCTGACCTTATCAAATCTTCTTTTTCTCTTAAAACGAAGTTCCTCAACCGGATATTCCTTAAGTTCCTTTTCGTCATTATCATGAGTTATTAATACCTTAACTCTCTGCCTTAAAACATTGACACTTGAAACCTCACCAACCAGTTTATCTGGTGTAGTAACAGAATCTCCCACATTAGGCAGATGACTATTTAATTCCTCATATGTATCCTGCTCATTCTTTAAACAACACATAAGTCGTCCACACACACCTGAAATCTTAGTTGGATTAAGTGACAGATTCTGCTCCTTAGCCATCTTAATAGATACCGGATTGAATTCTGGTAAAAATGTGGCACAACATAAAGGTCTTCCGCAGGAACCAATTCCACCAAGAATCTTAGTCTCATCCCTTACTCCAATCTGTCTTAATTCAATTCTTGTCTTGAATACTGCAGCAAGATCCTTAACAAGCTCTCTGAAATCAATTCTTCCATCAGCAGTAAAATAGAACAGCACCTTATTATTGTCAAATGTATACTCAGCCTTAATAAGCTTCATGTCAAGATTATGCTTTGCAATCTTCTCAAGACATATCTTAAATGCTTCTTTTTCCTTTTCTCTGTTTTTTAATTCTCTTTCATCATCTTCTGGTGTTGCAATCCTTATGATTGCCTTTAGAGGCTGGATAACCGCTGTATCTTCAACCTCCCTTTCACCTAGAACAACCTGTCCATATTCAACTCCTCTGGCAGTCTCAACAATAACATGCTGTCCTGTTTCGACTGAATATTTCCCATGCAAAAAAATATATCTTTCCAACCTGTCTGAATCTAACTCCAACAACTTTAGTCATCTATAATCTCCATTCTATGAATTTTCCTTAATCGCCATAATAAGCAATTCTATAACCAGATCAAAATTAACATTTGCCTGAAGTCTGACCTTAACCCTGTCAATAGAATTAATAATATCCTGTAAACCTTCATATGACATAGTCTGTGCCTGACTCTTTATCAGTGTCATCTGGTCATTAAATATGAGCAGATTAGTATCATTCGTACTCTTAAACATAAGTACATCCCTGTACCACATAAGCATAAGGTCAAGGTAATCATCAATAGTCAGCTTATAATTGGTAACTCTTTTCACCGATGTCATAATATCAGTCGAATCCATATCCTTAGCATTCTTAATAACATCCATTACATCACGTCTTAACTCTGCAAACTCAGTAGATTCAACCATAGTCATTGCCCTGCCGATTCGTCCAGCTGCAAATCTTGCTGCAAATTTACACTCGTAATCACCGATATTATCATAGTGGTCTTTAAGATATTTAATTACTACATCATCCTTAAGTGGCTTAAGATCAAGCACAACGCATCTTGACAGAATAGTCTGTAAGAAAACATCCGGATTATTAGCAAGCAGAATAACAATTCCATAAGCCGGCGGCTCTTCAATTGTCTTAAGCATTGCATTCTGTGCTGCAACAGTAAGCTTGTCTGCTTCATCAATAATGTATATCTTGTAAGGACTGCTGTAAGGCTTAATCTGCATATCCGATACAAGCTGGTCTCTTATATCATCAACACCAATACTTCCCGGCTTCTCATGTCCAACCCAGATAATATCCGGCTGGTTCCTGCCTGCTGCCTGCACACAGGAATGGCACACCCCGCAAGGCTCAACACCGCCCGCCTCACACTGCAGTGTCTGTGCAAATGTGCTGGCAATAAGCTTCTTTCCTGAACCAAGTCCTCCGCTGATTACATAAGCATGAGATACCTTTCCCATAGATATTGCACTCTGCAAATGTTCTTTAATAGTCTCATATCCATATATGTCTGAAAAATTACCCATACTTATTCCTCTTTTCGTTACTTATCTGTAATATTATAACACATAATGCTCCTATGTTGAAATATCTAATAACAATCCCCTGATATCATCAATAGCTCCGACTATTGCAAGATGATCCTTTTCATCTTTTACCAGTTCTCTGGCAAGATTATCAAGATTCTCATCTACCATCTTAACAATTCCATACACCCTGTGTCTTCCTCTCCTGTCAAGAAAGTTCTCTCTTGAAAACTTGTGTGAACGGTTTACAACTTCATTTAGAAATCCCTTAACAAGCTCTCTGTACTTCTTCATATCTCTTATATCCATATGCTTTGCAATCTTTTCACCCTGCTCGGTAATTTCCTGCATCATATTTCCCAGTTTTTCCTGAAGGTCTTTCTCCTCAATATTGCTAATCAGTGTAAACTTAAAACTATCATCTGATTTTTCCTGTGCTTTAACCGGAGTGGTCTGATTAGCCGGTGCTATATCTTTAACCTTAATATCCATACATACCTCCTAATATGGCACTTTTAACTTCACTAATGCAATCCTCTAACTCTCCATTATTGCTAAACCTTCTTGTAATACCAGCCTTAGCAATATTCTCTTCTGAAAAATCCTCACTGTCTGCAAGAAATCTTCTGCACATTTCCTCATAGTGTGGATTATCCTGTTTCTGTTCTCTGTGGATAGCCCTTATGAGTCTCAATCCATCTTCTACCTCAATATATATCGGCATAATATGTTCTTTTCCATAGAATTCACAGAATTTATCATACGCTTCAAGCGTTCCTATAACCAGATACCTGTTACCACTGTTAAGGTCAATCTGTCCGTCATCAGCTGTAAAATACTTCCACACACCATACACAGTATTATATTCTCTCAGTTCAACAATCCTGCCGCTCTCCTGCATCTTAACAGCTGTCTCATCATTTACAAAAAAATACTCAACCCCATCGGTCTCCCCGGCTCTCATTGGTCTTGTTGTATACAATATAACAGTATTAAGATTCAGACTTTCATCTTCAATTAGGTTTTTATATATCTTATCCTTGCCGGACGCGCTTTTTCCCATAATAAATGCTATCTCAGGCATCTTATCTTTCCTTCCTTAAGACCGGGTACTTCCAGCCCGGCATTTATCGCACTCTTAATAATTCTGCATACATCACCGGTAATCCGCTCGCCTACATTAACAACAGGCATTCCCGGTGGGTATATAAGAACCGATGACATACTTATTCTACCACATATATCAGGTGAATTAACAGATAAATCTTCATATCCATTTTCATCCATTAAATCAATTGCATCTGCCGGACACATACATACTTCCGGCTTGTTGTTAATCGCATACCCTAAGCTTTCTCCTAAATCATTTTCACTGTCTTTGCTTTCAACTTTCCAGCTTTCATCAATCTCCTTCAATGCACTAAGAAATCTGTCATAATACTCCTGTTTATCAGCAACTGAAGTCATTGCAATAACATATTTAAATGATGCCATCTCAAGCTGCACCTTATATTCATCCAATAACCTGTCATACAGGTACTTTCCATCATCACATATAAGAATAATCTTAGAAATATCATCACTATCCATCAATCTTATATTATTAAGTTTTGCAATATTTTCTCTTAAATTCTTAAGTCTTTTGATATAATCCTTAAAAATATAATCTCCCTGTTCTTCAATAATTCTCATACACCTGTCAATACTCGCCATAAGAATATATGAGGGGCTTGTTGTCTGATATATATTCCAAAATCTTTCCACTTTATCATAATCTACATAATTTCCAGAAATATGTAGAAGTGCAGTCTGTGTAAGTGCCGGTAATGTTTTATGAATACTGTTAATTACAATGTCAGCCCCAGCTTTTACTGCCGACTCCGGAAATTCATCACTGAATTCAAAATGTGCCCCATGCGCTTCATCAACTATAAGTGGTATTCCTTTTTCATGCAGATAACTGGCAATCTCCCTTACCTCTGACACAACACCTTCATAAGTCGGAGAAGTTATAATAACCGCCTGTGCATCCCTGTTATTTTCAACACATTTTCTAATCTGTTCTAATGATAGTCCTCTGTATATTCCTGTATCATTATCAACCTCCGGTATAACATATACTGGCTCTAACTGTGCCATAATCAATGCATTGTACACTGACACATGACAGTTTCTTGCAACGATAATCTTTCCTTTTCTTTTCGTCGCACCGCATATAGCTGATAATATTCCTGCTGTACTTCCATTTACAAGCATCAGTGTTTTATCTGCTCCATACAATTTTGCTGCCCTGTCAGACGCATTTTTAATAATACCATCCGCATTATGCATATTATCAAATCCGTCAATCTCGGTAATATCAAGTTCTGAAGTACTTGCATATTCAGTATTGCGCTTTCCTCCCGGCATATGCATCGGCACATAACCAGCTTTTGAATACTCTTCAAGTTTTTCCAGAATATCTATATTTCCCATCAATACAACTCCATTATCTCTTATTCTGTAACCATAAGCTTTACTGTTACTTCATCATGGCTTCCAATTGCATCTGTAACTTCATACTTAATATCATAAGTACCTGTCTGGTCAAATGTATATCTTCCAACAGTCACAATCTTTGCAGTAATATCATTACCACAAGTATCAGTTGCAGTAACCCCTGTCATTACATCTATACTCTGACCAATCTTTGTCTGAATGTCCTTTGCCCCTGCTATCTTAGCACTATAAGCATTCCACGGATTATTCTCGTCAGGGTCTGTAGGATCCCAGCCTGCATAAGCACTGTCCTCTGGAATCTTTATAGAATCCGGCTTACCAAGTGGTCCAGGATTAACTGCATCATCATATATAGTGACACCTGTTCCCGATGGACAGTTATCATATATCCACTTTACATCCCTAACGCACATTCTAACGCATCCAAGAGAAGCATAATCACCAAGCTTATTGTACTGTCCATCCTCCAGATCACCCTTATTCATTGAATAATATGGAACAGAATGGAACAGATAACCTCCACTTATTCTGAATGCATAACGTCCATAAGTACCATCAACCATATATCCCCATTCGTACTTATCTGATGTTACATAATTCTCACCCACAATAGTTTCGTCGCCTGCTTTTCCACATGATGTTGCAAATGCTTTGACTGGTATAGTGTATTCTCCATTCTCGTCAATCCCATACACTGTAGCACAGTTAGCAGCTCTGTTTACTTTAATAAAATATGGAAGATAAACTCCTTCTGGTGCAATGTATTCTTGTTCTTTTGATTCAGGCTCTTTATTATCAATCCACACAACTTCCCTTGCCGCTGTTGTCTCTTCTGTTGAAACAACTGTCTGTTCATCATTACTCCCATGATTATCATCCTGTTTTTCCTTATTATAATGAGACAACATAATTCCAGCAGTTACTGCTCCTGCAATAGCAATCACAGCAACAGCAATAAATATAACAAGTGTCAGATTTCTCCTGAACCATGACTTTCTTCTTTTTAAATATTTATAATTAATGTTTCCTTTTGACATAATATCCTCCTTCGTTCATTACAAAACATTTATATGTGTTTATAAATGTTTTTAACGCAAAAAAAGCTGTTTCATCACGAAACAGCTTTAAGTGCCTAGAACCGGAATCGAACCAGTGACACGAGGATTTTCAGTCCTCTGCTCTACCGACTGAGCTATCTAGGCTTAGTAGCGGGGACAGGATTTGAACCTGTGACCTTCGGGTTATGAGCCCGACGAGCTTCCGAGCTGCTCTACCCCGCGGCATTCACTATATATATTATGTTAAATAGATGTAAAATATACATCAAAGTGGGCGGAGAAGGATTCGAACCTTCGAAGGCAGTGCCAGCAGATTTACAGTCTGTCCCCTTTGGCCACTCGGGAATCCACCCATCTATTAAATTAATACTAATAATGCTCTCACATTATTAATATAGAGCCGACTGTCGGAGTCGAACCAACAACCTGCTGATTACAAATCAGCTGCTCTGCCAATTGAGCCAAGTCGGCAAAATTGATGGGGCCTACAGGGCTCGAACCTGTGACCCTCTGCTTGTAAGGCAGATGCTCTCCCAGCTGAGCTAAGACCCCATATATAATTGTAAGCTGTTTCCAGCAAGTTATCATCTGGGAAATGATAACAGCGACCCGGATGGGGTTCGAACCCACGACCTCCGCCGTGACAGGGCGGCGCTCTAACCAGCTGAGCCACCAGGCCAATTGCTTTCGCAATTAAGAGATAAACTCTTTTGAAAGATTGCTCTTTCAAAACTGCACATTAAATATATCATATCGTACCTGTCTTTGCAAATACTTTTTCATCCGATTACTCTTAAGAATAACTCTCTTTGTTCTATCCAAACCGTCTTAACCTTTTCTCTTGGTTAAGCCCTCGACCTATTAGTACAGATCAGCTCCATATGTCACCACACTTCCACCTTCTGCCCTATCTACCTCGTCGTCTTCAAGGGGTCTTACTAACTTGATGTTATGGGATATCTCATCTTGAGGGGGGCTTCACGCTTAGATGCCTTCAGCGTTTATCCCGTCCCGACTTGGCTACCCGGCTATGCATTTGGCAATGCAACCGGTGCACCAGAGGTCAGTCCATCCCGGTCCTCTCGTACTAAGGACAGCTCCTCTCAGATATCCTACGCCCACGCCGGATAGGACCGAACTGTCTCACGACGTTCTGAACCCAGCTCGCGTACCGCTTTAATGGGCGAACAGCCCAACCCTTGGGACCTACTACAGCCCAGGATGCGATGAGCCGACATCGAGGTGCCAAACCACTCCGTCGATGTGAACTCTTGGGAGTGATAAGCCTGTTATCCCAGGGTAGCTTTTATCCGTTGAGCGATGGCAATCCCACTTTCATACCACCGGATCACTAAGTCCTACTTTCGTACCTGCTCCACCCGTCGGTGTCGCAGTCAAGCTCCCTTCTGCCTTTGCGCTCTTCGAATGGTTTCCAACCATTCTGAGGGAACCTTTGAGCGCCTCCGATACTCTTTCGGAGGCGACCGCCCCAGTCAAACTCCCCACCAGACATTGTCCCCAGCCGGGTCACGGCTGCAGGTTAAGCCCAGTACTGCAGGGTGGTATCCCAACATCGACTCTGATGCATCTGGCGACACATCTTCTCAGTCTCCCACCTATCCTGTACATGCAATACCGAACCCCAGTATCAAGCTAGAGTAAAGCTCCATGGGGTCTTTCCGTCCTGGCGCAGGTAACCAGCATCTTCACTGGTATTTCAATTTCACCGGGTGCATTGTCGAGACAGTGCCCAAATCATTACGCCTTTCGTGCGGGTCGGAACTTACCCGACAAGGAATTTCGCTACCTTAGGACCGTTATAGTTACGGCCGCCGTTTACTGGGGCTTAAATTCAATGCTTCACCTTACGGCTAACATCTCCTCTTAACCTTCCAGCACCGGGCGGGCGTCAGCCCATATACCTCACCTTTCGGTTTTGCATAGCCCTGTGTTTTGCTAAACAGTTGCTTGGAAGTTCTCTGCGGCTCCATCTCTGGAGCACCCCTTCTCCCGAAGTTACGGGGTCATTTTGCCGAGTTCCTTAACAATGCTTCTCCCGCCGGCCTTAGGATTCTCTCCTCATCCACCTGTGTCGGTTTACGGTACGGGTACATCAAACACAATAGCGGCTTTTCTCGACACAAGCTCCACATGCTTCGCTACTTTAGTTCGCTCCACATCACGCCCTTGAGTTGACAGACGGTTTTGCCTATCTGTCCTCTGCTGCGCTTGTACCGGACTTTCCTTTTCCGGCTCATGCTTCCCTCATGTGTCCCCACATTTCTGATTTGATGCAGTACAGGAATTTCAACCTGTTATCCATCGACTACGTCTTTCGACCTTGCCTTAGGCCCCGACTTACCCAGGGCAGATCAGCTTTACCCTGGAAACCTTAGATATTCGGCCTTGAAGATTCTCACTTCAATCTCGCTACTCATTCCGGCATTCTCTCTTCAAGACAGTCCACCATTCCTTACGGTATGGCTTCGTTCCGTCTTCAATGCTCCTCTACCAATTCAAAAGAATTCCTAAGCTTCGGTGTTGTGTTTTAGCCCCGGACATTTTCGGCGCAGGACCTCTCGACTAGTGAGCTATTACGCACTCTTTTAATGTGTGGCTGCTTCTGAGCCAACATCCTAGTTGTCTTCGAAATCCCACATCCTTTTCCACTTAACACACACTTTGGGACCTTAGCTGTAGGTCTGGGCTCTTTCCCTTTTGACCACCCAACTTATCTCGTGCAGTCTGACTCCCTGGCATCATCTGTCCGCCATTCGCAGTTTGATATTCTTCGGTAGGCTTTGACGCCCCCTAGGAAATTCAGTGCTCTACCTGCGGCAGACTAACCAGAGGCTAGCCCTAAAGCTATTTCGAGGAGAACCAGCTATCTCCGGGTTCGATTGAATTTCTCCCCTATCCACACCTCATCCCCACCCTTTTCAACGGATGTGGGTTCGGTCCTCCACTTCCTCTTACGGAAGCTTCAACCTGGACATGGATAGATCACCCGGTTTCGGGTCTATGATAAGCGATTCAACCGTGCTTTTAACACTCGCTTTCGCTTCGGCTCCGGACCTTAAGTCCTTAACCTTACCACTCATCATAACTCGCCGGACCGTTCTACAAAAAGTACGCCGTCGCACTTTCGTGCTTCGACAGCTTGTAAACACAGGGTTTCAGGTTCTCTTTCACTCTCCCGTAACTTTTCACCTTTCCTTCACAGTACTATGCGCTATCGGTCACTAAGAAGTATTTAGCCTTACGGGGTGGTCCCCGCTCGTTCAGACAAGGTTTCTCGTGTCTCGTCGTACTCTGGATCCTGCCTTGCTGCTTTCGATTTCGGATACGAGGCTTTCACTCTTTCTCCGGCCGGACTTCCCAGTCCGTTCTCCTATCAATTGCAGATCAATTATGCAGTCCTAACCCCAAAGGATAAATCCTCTGGTTTGGGCTCTTTCCATTTCGCTCGCCGCTACTTTGGAAATCGATGTTTCTCTCTTCCTCCGGGTACTTAGATGTTTCAGTTCCCCGGGTTCCCTCTCATACACTATGTATTCATGTATGAGTACGCAAGGTCTTCTTGCGTAGGTTTCCCCATTCAGAAATCTGCGGGTCAATGGATATTTGCTCCTTACCGCAGCTTATCGCAGCTTATCACGTCTTTCATCGGCTCTCAGTGCCTAGGCATCCACCCTGTGCTCTTTATAGCTTAACCTTTAAATGATGTATAGCGTTTACCATTCGGTTTTGGTTGATTTCTCAACCTGGTTTGTTTCTTGGTTTGACATTTACTTTAAGTATATGTCGCACCTCGGATGTCTAAACATTATTTAAAACAATGTTTTATAAGATATTTTAATATGCAGTTTTCAAAGAACAATTATCATGTGAGTATTCTCACACTCTGACTAGTTTGACTAGTCATCGCAGTAGGAAACTTCTTTCCTGCTATCTCATCGCTAATCAAGCTTTTATATATAAACACCGGAAAGCTTTCGCTTTCAGTGATTTTAATTAAAAACCCGATAAAGTTTTTAATCAAATCTGGCAGCCACCTATTTTTCCATACCGTCTCCAGCATAGTATCTTCGGCCGCTTAAGGCTTAACCATCGTGTTCGGGATGTGTACGGGTGTTTCCCCTAAGCGTATCGCCACCAGAAGCTTCATGTTGTGACTTCTTGTTTTATCCTCGCTTCGCTCGGGACGGTCGGCGTTCGTCAGCAGACATTTCGCTGACTCTGTCACAGCAGTCATCCTTGATGACTCAATAGAAAGACAACCTTTACTTTTTCTTCCTTAGAAAGGAGGTGATCCAGCCGCACCTTCCGATACGGCTACCTTGTTACGACTTCACCCCAGTTATCAAACCTGCCTTCGGCGGCTCCTTCTTACGTTAGGTCACCGACTTCGGGCATTTTCGACTTATGGTGTGACGGGCGTGTGTACAAGACCCGGGAACGTATTCACCGCAGCATTCTGATCTGCGATTACTAGCGATTCCAGCTTCATGTAGTCGAGTTGCAGACTACAACCGAACTGAGACGTTATTTTTGGGATTTGCTCGACCTCGCGGTTCTGCCTCCCTTTGTTTACGCCATTGTAGCACGTGTGTAGCCCAAGTCATAAGGCATGATGATTTGACGTCATCCCCACCTTCCTCCAGGTTATCCCTGGCAGTCCCTCTAGAGTGCCCAACTTAATGCTGGCAACTAAGGCAAGGGTTGCGCTCGTTGCGGGACTTAACCCAACATCTCACGACACGAGCTGACGACAACCATGCACCACCTGTCATTCCTGTCCCGAAGGAAAGGCAACATTACTCACCGGTCA